>ODAJ012191736.1_pt1 | contig 32720 bp, 32 predicted proteins | sample 1539241 | NCBI WGS metagenome assembly ODAJ01 (sample SAMN02144231, study PRJEB22623) | gut metagenome | biome: sheep rumen | host: Ovis aries | place: New Zealand
CACGGCGTGCGTGAACTGGGCCTCTCTTCACCATCAGAAGAGCATGTGGAGAAGTTCAACAAGATTAAGGATTTGCTCGCGCTGGTTGACGGTTGCGAGGTGGTGGAGCCGGAACGTCCTGACGAGTGCTGCGGTTTTGGTGGTATGTTCGCCGTGGAAGAGACGGCAGTATCGGCTCAGATGGGCAAGGACAAACTGGAACGTCATATCCAGACGGGTGCTGAATACGTGACGGGTCCCGACTGTTCGTGCCTGATGCACATGGCTGGCGTTGCCAAAAAGCAGGGCCTGAATATGAAGTTTAAGCATGTGGTTGAAATTTTAGCAGCAGGATTATGAGTACAGGACATAGTAAAGCAGCAAAAGAGTTCTTGAAGAACCAAACATACGCAAAGTGGCACGACGCCACGTTCTGGTCGGTAAGAAGCAAACGCGACAATATGGCTTACGGGCTGGAGGAATGGGAACAACTGCGCGAGAAAGCCAGCCAGATAAAGCGCCACACGGTGACCCATTTGGACGAATATCTAGACCAGTTTGCCACCAATGCCGAGAAAAACGGTTGTATAGTCCACTGGGCTAAGGACGCGCACGAGTTCAACCAGATTGTCTATGGCATTCTGAAGAACCACAATGTGAAAAAGATGGTGAAATCGAAGTCGATGCTCACCGAGGAATGCGGCATGAACCCCTATCTGGAGGAGCGCGGCATAGAAATAGTGGAAACCGACCTGGGCGAGCGCATCATCCAGCTTAAAGGGCAGGCTCCGAGCCATATTGTGATGCCTGCCATCCACCTGAACCACGACGACGTGGGCGAACTGTTTGAGGAGAAACTCGGTACGGAGCCCGGCAACCACGATCCCACGTACCTTACTTATATGGCGCGTCTGAGCCTGCGCAACGAGTTCCTGACGGCCGACGCGGGGCTCACGGGCGGCAACTTCGGCATTGCCGAAACGGGCGACATCGTGGTATGTACCAACGAGGGCAACGCCGACATGTCCACTTCGTGCCCCAAACTGCACATCGCAGCCATCGGACTGGAGAAGGTGATTCCCAACTACGAGTGTCTGGCTGTGTTCCAGCGCATGCTCTGCCGCGCCGGCACGGGACAGCCCACCACCACCTATACCAGCCACTTCCGCAAAGCGCGCCCCACGGCTCATTCCATGCACATCGTGCTTGTGGATAACGGCCGTTCGGAGTGGATTGGCAATCCGGAGCATTGGGAGAGCCTCAAGTGCATACGCTGCGGTTCGTGCATGAACACTTGCCCCGTATATCGCCGTTCGGGGGGCTACTCGTACAGCTACTTCATTCCTGGGCCCATCGGCATCAACCTGGGCATGTTGCGCGACGTGAAAAAGCACAGCGGCAACGTTTCGGCCTGCACTTTGTGTCTGAGTTGCCAAACGGTATGCCCCGTGAAGATTGACCTGGGCGACCAGATTTACAAGTGGCGTCAGCAACTCGACGATTTTGGTACGGCCAACAAGGAAAAGAAACTGATGTGCAAGGGCATGGACATGATTTTCGGCAACGGTGCCATCTACAATATGGGCACGGGAATGGCCTTCATGGCCAACTGGTTGCCGTCGCCACTGCTGGAGTGCGGACTGAACCCGTGGGCTGAAGGCCACAAGATGATGAAGTTCCCCAAGAAACCGTTCCACAAGGTGTTTAAGGACATTAAATAATGCATAATGAATAATGCATAATCTTTAAATGCATAATGAATAATGCATAATGCATAATCAAATTGTGAAATAGTGAAATTGTGAAATAGTGAAATATAACCATGAGTAGTAAAGAAGATATATTGAAAAAGTATAGGGCAAACGTCATAGAAAGGTTTGACATGCCCGACCTGAGTGATATCAAGGCCATCACCTATTCCAATCCCTTGGTACAGTTCGTTCAGATGACGGTGAATGTGGGTGGAAAGGTGATTGAGGTGGAAAAAGGCCAAGACATCAACCAGCTGATAAAAGAAATCTATCCCGATGCTAAAGAAATCGCCTCGAATCTGCCTGAAATAACCATCGCCACACGCAATCCGGACGATGTGGGGCGCGCACGTGACCTTAACGGCACCGACGTGGGCATCATTCGTGGACAGTTTGGAGTGGCCGAGAATGCCTGCATTTGGATTCCGCAGACCATGAAGGAGAAAGCCGTGTGCTTTATTTCTGAAAACCTCGTCATACTGCTGCCCAAGTCGCAGATAGTCAATAATATGCACGAGGCCTACAAGCGCATTCAGTTCGACGAGACTTACGACGGCTATGGCACGTTTATCAGCGGTCCGTCGAAGACTGCCGACATTGCGCAGGTGCTGGTGATGGGTGCACAGGCTGCACGCTCTGTAACCGTTTTACTGCTGCCAGAGTGAGCTGGTGGAGTAGATTTTAGAAAACTTCTTCGCTCCCCGGTCATTCAGATGGTCGGAGTCGAAGAAGTCTTCTTTTGTGAAGCGTCGATCTTGCGAATAGTCGGCCACCTGAACATTCGGGTGGCTGTTTTTTATTGTATGAACCCATTGCCGAATGGCAGCAAGCTGGCTTTTCGACGCCTTGCGGGTATATGCCTCGCTGACGGGTGTCATCATCAGCACCAGCTTCAGATGGCGGCGTTGGCATTCGGCTGCTATTTCTTGCAGCGTTGCCTTGTTGGACTGCCATGCTGCGCTGTCGGTCAGCAGGTGTTGATTGATACGCTCTGGCAAGAAGTCATCGGGGTTGCACAGTTCAGAACGGAAAGCCGTTCCCCATCCCAATGAGTCGCATTCCAGCGTGGCAGGAGTGCGGGCGTCCCTGCCAGCGAACACTGATGAAGAAAAAAGAGGAGATTTCTGCATCTTGCCCCAAAAACTGGTCATGCTCGCCAGTTCGAATCCATAGCGCGACAAGGGCGAATGTTTTCTGTAGCCCATATACAATTGGTAGTAAGTGGCTCGCCCTGGCTCATCCTCTTCCATCGGAGCATCAAAGACATTCGAGTTGTCGGCCACCTGTATAACGGTTCTCAAGTTCGGGCAAGCTTCAGCGTAGCGCCGCAACAGGTGAAGATCGTGCTCCAGACGCTGTGACACGTTGCCAAGATTGAAAATGCTGTCGCCCATTACTTTTGGGCAGAGGTCGTAATAAGCGTGTGAGTTGCCCAAAATCAGCGTATGCACACGCTGTCCGTTTTGCCACATCCACTGGTCTTTGTAACGGTATGTGTTGGGCAGGTGTCGCACATACAGCTCTGCGGCTGCCAGAATGAGCAGTGCAGGAAAAAGAAATGCGAACAATCGTATGATGAACTTTCTCATAGCTTTATTTCACAATTTTACAATTTACAATTTCACTATTTCACAATTTGACAAATCAAAAAGTTCAAAGTTCAAAGTTCATTATTCATTTAGAACTGGAAATAAATGAATGCTTGCTCTTCGCCTCGGGCAAAGAAAACAACGAAGAAAAGCGCGTAGTAAATAGCCCAGCGCACAACGGGCGGCAATGCGTCGATTTGAAGGGGATGACTGCGATGGCGCTGCAACCACTCTATGACTACCAACAGCAGACACCAGAGCAGAGGGCGTTTGCCATAGGTGATTGGGCCGAAGTCGAACGAGGAGAGCATGGTTGTCATGCGTTGCAAATAGTCAGCGGCTTCGGTCAGACATGTAGAGCGGAAGATAACCCATCCGACTGCGGTGAGAAGGAACGTGAGCAGCACGGAGCGCATCGGCAAGTAACGCCACAGGATAAGCAGAAGAGCATTGTAAAGTCCCCAAACGACGAACGTCCAGTTGGCACCGTGCCACAGTCCGCTCAGTAGAAAGACCACAAGCACGTTGCGCATCCACTTCATCGTTCCTTCGCGGCTGCCTCCCATAGGAATGTAGAGATAATCGCGAAACCATGTCATGAGCGAGATGTGCCACCGCCGCCAGAATTCTGGCATGGTGGCTGAGAAGTAGGGTAGGTGGAAATTCTCCATCAGCCGGATGCCAAAGAGACGGGCTGTGCCAATGGCAATGTCGGAGTATCCCGAAAAGTCGCCATAAATCTGAAAAGTGAACAACAGCATGCCCGCAACGAGTGTCAGTCCGCTCATGTCGGTATAGTCTGCCCAAATCTGGTTGACGGCCAAGGCACAGTTGTCGGCAATAACCATTTTCTTGAAGAGCCCCCATAGTATGCGGCGAAGGCCGTCGGTGGCTTCATCGTAGCGGAAACGGCGTTGTCCAAGCATTTGTGGCAACAGGTGTGTGGCACGTTCAATAGGACCAGCCACCAATTGGGGGAAAAATGCAATGTAAGCAAAGAAGGCTACAACGTCGCGCGTGGGCTTCAGCTGGCGTCGATAGACATCAATGCTGTAACTGAGCGACTGGAAGGTATAGAAACTAATACCCACAGGCAGGATGATGTTAAGTGTCGGGGCATCGATGTTTGGAAAAATCAACCGCAGGTTCTCGATGAAGAAGCCATAGTATTTGAATACTGCCAAGATGCCTAAGTTCAGTACAACATTAGCTGTCAGTACCCACCGCCGGCGGCGGGTGCCTTCAAGTAGCAGTCCGCTGGCGTAGCTGGACGCGGAAGTGATGAGAATAAGAATGAGGAAACGCCAGTCCCACCAGCCATAAAACACATAACTTGCCGCAAGCAACAGCAAGTTTTGCCATCGTTGGTGTCGCCACAAAGTCCAGTACGCACAGAACGTAATGGGCAGGAAAATGAGAAATGAAACTGAGATGAACGACATGGGTGCTACTTGAACTGGTTGAGAAGCTCTACAACAACCGAGGCTTCTTCGTCAGTCATGGCTTGATGACAGGGTAGGCTCAGCTCGCACTGATGGATGTGCTCGGTAATGGGCAGACTGAGTGAGTGCCACTGCTTGTAGCACTGTTGTTTGTGAGGTGGTATGGGGTAATGGATAGCGGTTTCGACACCATGCTCTTTAAGATATTGCTGCAACTTGTCGCGGTGTGAGCATAAAACAGGGAAAATGTGCCAAACGCAGTCGGCCATGATGTCGTTGGGCAGACGGATTTTTGGGTTCTTGATGTTGTCAAGATAGTACTGGGCTATTTCTTTCCGCCGCGCATTGTCGGCATCCAGATATTTAAGTTTTACATCGAGCACTGCTGCCTGAAACTCGTCCATGCGGCTGTTGCGCCCTTTATAGACGGACACGTATTTTTCTCGAGAGCCATAATTGCCGAGCGAGCGGACAAGGGATGCCAACTGTGTGTCGTTGGTGGTCACTGCTCCGGCATCGCCCAGTGCCCCAAGGTTTTTCCCAGGGTAGAAACTGTGGGCAGCGGCATGGCCAAGTGAGCCTGTCCTTTGGACTTTGAACTTTGGACTTTGAACTTTGAACTTTGAATGTTCATAAATGCAACCATGGGCCTGGGCATTGTCCTCTATGAGTTTCAGATGGTATCGTTCGCATATTTCGCCAATGCCGGGCGTATAGGCACAACGGCCGTAGAGGTGAACCAGCATGATGGCACGTGTACGTGGGGTGATGGCATCCTCAATCAGAGTCTCATTGATTTGCAGAGTACTGATCCATGGTTCAATCAGCACGGGTTTCAGCCTGTTTTCAGTAATACTCAGGATAGTGGCAATAAAAGTGTTGGCAGGCACAATAATCTCGTCGCCTTCGTGCATGACGCCCATTTCGATATAGGCACGGAGAATAAGCGTGAGTGCATCGAGTCCGTTGGCCACGCTTATGCAGTGCTCGGTTCCAATATAGTGGGCATAATCGGTTTCGAAGCGTTGGGTGGCCTCGCCTCGCAAATACCAGCCGCTGTTGAACACGTTGTCGATGGCCTCGCGTATCTCTTTGTCATGCATCGCATTGATGCGCTTCAAGTCCAAATACTCAATCATTTTTTCCGTCTTCTCTTTTCCTTCTTCCGCATTACACTGTCCACTCATACCAGTCATAGCACACGCCCCGGCCTCCGAAACCTTCCTTTTGGTAAATCAGTTGTTCGTTTAGGTATGTGCCATGCTCTTCGGTAGAGATTCCAAAGTCGAAATAGGTGTGTGTGTTTAAGGCTTCTGCGATAGCTGTCTGAAACAACAAATCGAGGGCATGCACTTCTTTGCCTCTCGCATTGGCGGCAATGTATTGGGAATGTACCACACGGTTGGTAATGTAGAGTAAGCAACCCCCAATCGTTACATCATTCTCATTGGCCACCATCAGGCGAATTTGGTTCGGAAACCGCTGGCGTAACAGCTGTATTTCTTCAATCGTATGAACAGGAACAATCCCGTAGCGCTCTTGCAGGTTGTCAGACAAAATCTGCCAAAACTGCTGTAAATCGTCAGATTCTTCTATCCCTACACCTGCTTGTTTGGCATGTCGTGCTCCACATTCACGAATGCGATACCACTTGTTGAGATGGTCCTTGGAGATGGTCGATGACAGACTTCTTGCTGACAGTCTTGCTCCACAAACCTCTACGATGGCATACAAATCTTCTTCTGCAGGCTGCTGATGATAAATCCATGGAACGGGCTTATATACCACATTCCGGAAACCTTCCGCCCGCAGCTGCTTGTTCATCAGCCTGAAGATGGCAACCACATCGGCGGCCGTTGTCTTCTCCGTCATGATCAGTCCGCCGTAGGTGAGGCCCTGATGTGAGTACAACGTCTGTTCCACGCGGTTTGCAGGCAACAAGGCATACAGTTTGCCACGACGAAAAACCATCAGTGAATGGTCGCTGAATCGGTCGGCATGATAGTCCATGTAGCTGCGGTTGAACAGAAATGTTCCGTTCTTCGACCGCTCTACAAAGCCGTTCCATTCATCGGCATCCGCTGTTTGGTATCGTCTTATTTCGAACATCCCATGTAGTTTAAGAATTCGTCGTAATCGTAGATGTAATCGTCTTCTTCGTAGAGTTCAGAGGCCAGCACAAGGCAGACGGCACCCGACGAGAAGTCGTCGAGCGTACGCCATGTGTTGGTTTCAATGAGCAGTCCCTGCCACGGATGGTTCAGCAGCACGGTGCATCGCTCGCGTCCGTTGTCGAGTGTCACATGGAAGCTGCCGCTCAGGGCAATGACAAACTGTTTCAGACGTTTGTGGGCATGTCCGCCACGGCTTTCACCGCCCGGCACGTCATAGACCCAGTAGGCACGTTTGATGTCGAAAGGCACGTCCTTCAGCTGCTCAGCCACGGTCAGGTTTCCCCGAGGGTCGGTGATTTTCGGAAGTTCAATGATTTTACCTGTCATGGGCTTTTTTTTATTTCTTCATGTACGAGTCGGTTCCCAGTACGGTCTTTGCCAACCGCTTGGCCTTGTCACGCAGCGCGTTCACGTCGTCGTCGGGCTCGCCGTAGCAGAGCACCACGCCCATGCGGCGACCCTTGTGGGCTTCGGGCTTTCCGAAGATGCGTATGCGTGTGCGGTCTTCCTTCAGGGCTTCTTCCAGATTGTAGGGAAGCAATGAGCGGTCAACGGGCTGCGAGGCTTCCACCGACGAGAGAATCACTGCACTGGCTCCAGCATGCTCCAAGTGGATGGCGGGAATGGGCAATCCCATGACAGCGCGGAAGTGTAACTCGAACTCACTCAGGTTGGTGGTATGGCCGAGTGTCACCATGCCCGTGTCGTGCGGACGGGGCGACAGCTCGCTGAAGATAACCTCGCCCTGGCGGGTCAGGAAAAACTCTACGCCCCAGATGCCGGCACCCGTCAGCGCATGGGTAACCTTGTCGGCCATCATTTGTGCCTGTTTGAGTGCTTCGTCGCTGATTTGGTAGGGCTGCCACGACTCACGATAGTCGCCCCCCTTCTGTACGTGTCCTATTGGGGGGCAGAACAGCGTCGGCCAGCCATGCTGCTGGGTGACAGTGAGCAGGGTGAACTCCGAGTCAAAGTCGATGAACTCCTCGATGATGACCTCTTTCACGTCGCCCCGGCTTCCCTCCATGGCCCCGCGGAAGGCCTGCTCCAACTCGTCATCGTTGTGGACGTAGCTCTGCCCATGGCCTGACGAGGACATCAGCGGTTTCACCACGCAGGGGAACCCTATCTTGTCGGCTGCCTGTTTGAACTCATCGAACGTCTTGGCGTAGAAGTATTTGGCTGTGCGCAGCCCCAACTCCTTGCTTGCCAGGTCGCGGATGGCACGGCGGTTCATGGTGTAGTTGACGGCGCGGGCCGATGGCACCACCTGTATGCCTTCTTCCTCGAACTTGAACAGGCGTTCCGTGCGGATGGCTTCTATTTCCGGAACGATGATGTCGGGTTGGTGCTTTCTGACCACGGCCTCCAGGGCGTCGCCGTCGAGCATGTTGAACACTTCGCGCTCGTCGGCCACCTGCATGGCAGGCGCATTGTCGTAGCGGTCGCAGGCAATCACGTACTGGCCAGCCCGCATGGCGGCAATCACAAATTCTTTGCCCAGTTCGCCTGAGCCTAACAGCAATATCTTCTTCATTTTTCTACTTTTATACTGGTTTTGATCATCTGCCACTCCGGGGTCACTGCTATCTTTCTGATGCTCTGGTCTATGGCTGCCATGGTGGCTTCGGGTTCTTCGTTTCTTTCCTTGGCGATGTCTGCCAAGGCGCGTCGTTCTTCGCCAAAGAGACCGTAGTAATGCACTAGTGCTTCCTCCTCGGCTGGCCCAAGCAGGGCCACAAGGTGTTCCATGGCATGCTCTGTTGGGTGGTCAATGCCTTCGTAGCCCATGCGCACGAGGAAAGTCTGCAGTTCGCGTGATAGTGGATCCATGGCTTACGGCTTAGCGGTTGGCGTACATGTTCTCGTAGTATTTCTGGTAGTCGCCGCTGGTCACGTTGTCGAGCCATTCCTGGTTGTCCAGATACCAACGCACGGTCTTCTCTATGCCTTCCTCAAACTGCAGCGATGGCTCCCAACCCAGTTCGCGTTGCAGCTTGGTTGAGTCGATGGCATAGCGCAGGTCGTGGCCGGCACGGTCGGTGACGAAGGTGATGAGGTCCATGTCCTCTCCTTCCTTACGGCCCAGCAGTCGGTCAACGGTACGGATGAGCACACGGATGATGTCGATGTTCTTCCACTCGTTGAAACCGCCGATGTTGTAGGTTTCGGCAATCATTCCTTCGTGGAAGATGAGGTCGATGGCCCGTGCGTGGTCTTCAACGAAGAGCCAGTCGCGCACGTTTTCGCCCTTGCCATAGACGGGCAGCGGCTTGCGGTGGCGGATATTGTTAATAAAGAGAGGTATGAGTTTCTCGGGGAACTGGTAGGGACCGTAGTTGTTCGAGCAGTTCGTCACGATGACGGGCATGCCGTAGGTGTCGTGATAGGCGCGCACAAAGTGGTCGCTCGATGCCTTGGCGGCGGAGTAGGGCGAGTGGGGATTGTACTTGGTGGTTTCGCGGAAGAACTGGTCGCCGTAGGCCAAATGGTGCTCGGCCGACGATGCCGTGGTGGTGAACGGCGGCTCTATGCCTTCGGGGTGGGTCAGTTCCAGAGCGCCATACACCTCGTCGGTGGAGATGTGGTAGAAGCGTTTGCCCTCGTAGCGTTCGGGCAACGACTCCCAGTAGAGCTTGGCGGCCTGCAGCAGCGAGAGTGTGCCCATGACGTTTGTCTTGGCAAAAGTGAAGGGATCCTTGATGGAGCGGTCCACATGGCTTTCGGCGGCCAGGTGAATGATGCCGTCAACCTTCTTCTCCTGCATCAGCTTGTAGAAGGCGTCGAAGTCGCAGATGTCCATCTTCACAAACTCGTAGTTGGGCTTGTCCTCTATGTCTTTCAGGTTGGCTAGGTTGCCGGCATACGTCAGTTTGTCGAGGTTGATGATGTGGTAGTCGGGATATTTGTTCACAAACAGGCGCACCACATGGCTGCCTATGAATCCGGCACCGCCGGTAATGACTATAGTTCTCATATTGTTTTGTCTTTTTGTTTTTGTTTACTATTCTTATACTTCCAGAAACGTTCCAGTCCATAAGCAATGAAACTGGTGACGAGCGACTGGAAGATGAGTTCAATCCAGCGAAATTCATCGCCCATCAATCCTCTGAGAAGAGCCATGACCAGATAGAATGCGATGGCCCAAAGGATGATTCTCTTTGCAGTTGGCACGATGTTATTCATAGCCTCTTTCCTTATCTTCCTAAAGTAATAACTTCACAATCGGTGAATTTATTGCCTTCGATGGTCAATCTTATTATTGTTCGCTCCTTGTGCCATCCCTGCAGTCCGGCGGCACCAGGGTTGATGTGCAACAAGCGCAGCGTCTTGTCGTACTTCACTTTGAGTATGTGAGAGTGGCCCGAGATGAAGAGTTGGGGTGGCGAAGCGTAGATTTGCGAGCGGATGCTGGCGTCGTAGTTGCCGGGGTATCCGCCGATGTGCTTCATGAGCACCTCCACGTCCTCGCATTTCCAGCGCAGCGTCTCGCTGAACATGCGTCGCAGGTCGCCCCCGTCGCAGTTTCCATAGACGGCGCGCAGGGGGCGGAACTCTGCCAGTCGCTGGGCCACTTCCAAAGAGCCTATGTCGCCCGCGTGCCATATCTCGTCACACGGTTCGAAGTAGTGCAGGTATTTTTCGTCCCAATAGCTGTGGGTGTCGCTGATGATGCCTATCTTTTTCATGTATTCAAACCTTTGAAACGTTCGCGAATGAAGCAGGCTATCAGCTCCTGTGTTTTTTCTATTCCCAACAGCGAAGCGTCCACACAGAGATCGTAGCTGGAGGCGTGGCCCCACTTCTTGCCAGTGTAATAGTTGTAGTATGAGGCCCGTTCCGACTCTTGTGCGCGGATGTGTTTCAGGGCTGTCTCGCGGTCGAAGCCATGTCGCTTGCACACCTGTTCGGCACGGAAGTCCTCTCTTGCCGTTATGAACAGGTTCACCACATTGGGCATGTCGCGCAGGATGTAGTCGGCGCAGCGGCCCACAAACACGCACGAGCCTTCATGGGCAGCCTTTCTGATGGCGTCGCTCTGAAACTTGAACAGGCTCTCCTGCGAGATGCCGTTGCCGTAGAAGTTGTTGTCTCCCACATGCGAGGCATGCAGGTGAAAGAGCGACTTGAAGAATCCCTTGTGCTCATCGTTCTGTTCGAAAAACTTTTCCGAGAATCCGCTCTCCTTGGCTGCCAGATTGAGCAGTTCTTTGTCGTAGAACTTGCAGCCGAAGGTTTCGGCCAGTCCTTTGGCAATGGTACGACCGCCGGCTCCCAGCTGTCTGCCCACGTTGATGATGATGTGCTTATCGTCCATTGGTAAGTTCCTTATGTTGTCTTTTGAATTTTTGCATGTATCTTATCATGATGATCCACGTCACGACGAAAGCCACCGCGTCGCTGGCCGGCAGCGCCGCCCAAACACCGTCCACCCCCATTGCGGGAGGCAGCGCGATGAGCAGCGGCAGCAAGAATATCATTTGCCGCGACAGCGACAGGAAAATGCTTATCTTGGCTTTGCCTATCGACTGGAAAAAATTGGTGATGACCGCCTGCGAACCTATCAGCGGGAAGGCTATCATGTTGATGCGGATGCCCTGCACCGACTTTTCAAGCAGTTCGCCGTCCGAAGTGAACAAACGGGCGCAGGGGTAGGGCATCAGCTCGCCCACCAGCCATCCTATCGTCATCACCAGCGTGGCTGCCACCATCGAGAGGTTGAGCACCTTCAGCATGCGGTCGAACTGCATGGCACCGTAGTTGTAGCCTGTTATGGGCTGCATGCCCTGGTTGATGCCCATCACAATCATGAAGAACACGAAGCCTATGCGGTTGGCGATGCCGTAGGCACCCACGGCCATGTCGCCGCCGTATTTCACCAGTGCGGTGTTGATGAAAATCACCACAATGCACGAGCAGGTGTTCATGGCCAGGGGCGATATGCCTATGGCCAGGATGTTCTTGATGATGGGCCACTCCAGTCGGTAGATGCCTCGTTTGAAGTGCAGCAGTTCGTTGGGATTGCTGAACAGCTTGATTTGCCAACAGAGGGCCGTTATCTGCGAGAGAATGGTGGCCAGGGCGGCTCCCTGGATTCCCATGCCTAGGGTGTAGATGAACAGCGGGTCGAGGGCAGTGTTGAGCACCACGGTGAAAATGGTGGCCATCATGGCCTGTCGGGGCTTCGACGCTGCGCGCAGCATGGCGTTCATGCCGAAGTAGAGGTGGGTGAAGACATTGCCCAACAGGATGATTTGCATGTATTCGCGGGCGTAGGGCAGCGTGTTCTCCGTGGCACCGAAGAACCTTAGGATGGGGTCGAGAAACAGCAGACAGAGCGCACCAAACAGAATGCCGGTGATGATTTTCAGCACCACCGAGTTGCCTAAAATCCGCTGGGCCATGGAGTAGTCCTTCTGCCCCAGCTTCACCGAAAGGTAAGTCGATGCACCCACGCCGATGCAGGCTCCCACGGCTCCACTGAGGTTCATGAAGGGAAAGGTGATGGCCAAACCCGATATGGCCATCGGACCCACGCCCTGGCCTATGAAGATGGAGTCCACCATGTTATACAGGCTCGATGCCACCATGGCCACGATGGCAGGGATGGCATATTGCATGAGCAGCCTGCCGACAGGTTTCGACCCCAGTTCCAGTGTTGCTTGCTTATTGTCCATTTCGTCTCATGATTTCACAATTCCACGATTTCACAACTCTTTCTCTAAGCGTCGGCAAATACTCTGCCGTCGTCCAGGGTGATTTGCAGCTTGGTATATTCGCAGTGGAAGTCATGCTGCAGTCGGTCGAGATAGCGCATGCTCTCCCATTTGCACATGGGAAGGTCGTGGAGCAAGTAGTTGCCGCAGGTTTGCGGCTCTGTGGCAGGCACTCTTTCCTGCGTGAGAATCCACTTCAGACATGCTATGGTCAGGCTGCGCATGTCCTCGACGGTGTATTTTCCCGTCATGATGATATACATGCCCGTGAGGCAACCCATTGGGCCAACATAAACTACATCGTCCTTCGCCTCGCTATTGCGGAACCATGTGGCCATCAGGTGCTCCAGGCTGTGCATGGCGGCTGGGGCCACGGCCGGTTCTTTGTTGGGCTCGGTGATGCGCAGGTCGAATGTGGTGAAGCCTCTGTCTTCGCGCGAAACATAAATTCCCGGCTTCAGGTGGGTATGGTCGATGGTGAAACTTTGTATTACTTCCATGTTGTTGTTTTCAGAATATTTAAAGGATTGTATGTAATCTGTTCTCTGTTTTTTGTCGATTGCTCGTCTTTCTGGTCATCTGTTTGCCTTTGCCTTGACCATGGTCTTTGCTGTTTATGGCCACAAAATTACTCATTTTTATCGACTATCGGGCATGAATCTTGCAAAAAAGCTCCTTTTTGAGCGTATTCTTGATTATGAAAAGAAAAATGCTTTTTTCCTTTCTCTTTTCCTTCGTTTTTTGTAATTTTGCAACTATGAACATAAAACATGCTACAATGGCCGACCTTGAGGGCATCATGCAGCTGATTGAGGAGGGCCGGAAAAAAATGATTGCCCAAGGCAACTTGCACCAATGGACAAAAGGGCACCCGTCGCGCGAGTTGATAGAGAACGACATCCGGCGACAGTGCAGTTATGTAATGACAGTCGAGGACGAAAACAACCCCCTTTCGTCCCATCAGAGGGAGCGAATGGTGGCGACGTTTGCGCTGGTTCAAGGCCCCGACCCCACATACGCTGAAATCTACGAGGGGGCATGGCTCAACGACCGCCCCTATTACGTAATCCACCGGGTGGCTTCTGCACCCGGCGTTCGGGGCGTGATGCGGGCCATCTTGGATTATGCCTTCGCCAAAACCGACACCATCCGGGTTGATACGTATGCCGACAATCTGACCATGCAGAACTTGCTTCGCAAGTACGGGTTCGAGTATTGTGGCGTCATTCATTTGGCTAACGGCGACCCACGCTTGGCTTTCCAGAAAACTGGGCAATTGTAAAATCATTGCACCGTCAATCAGACATTCACACCCCGACAACGAACGATGAGTAAGGAGATGGACGTTTTCCCATTGTTGCAGTCGCAACTGGACATCTTCCGGGCATGGAAGACCCATCCAGAGTCAACGGCCTACAATTTGCCGGCGGTATTGCCGTTCCCCAAGTCCTTTGGCGCCGAAAGGCTATGCCGGGCGTTGCAACTGCTCGTTGCCAGCCGTCCAGAATTGTGTACCCGCTTCGTGGAGAACAATGACGGCAGGCCCCGTCAATATGTTCCCATGCCCAAAGAGCACCATCCCGAGCCCGTCGTCGTCAGTCGTCGTCAATTGTCGGAGGCCGAAGCGCAGGCATACATGAAAAAGGGCTTTGTGCGTCCTTTCAATCTGCTCGACGGCAGTCCTCTGTTCCGTTTCGAAGTGGTGGAAACGCCTCTGTTCAACTATTTGTTGCTGGACATCCATCATTCCATAGCCGATGGCTACACCTTGGCGCGCAATCTGATAGGGCGCGATTTGCCGGCGGCATACACCGCTTGTGGTGTGCGCCATCCGCTTTCCGTTCTCCCTTCGCCCCAAGCCCTGACGCTTCGCGATGCTGTGGAGGCCGAGACCGTAAGTTTCGGCACTCCAGCCTACGAAAGGGCGCGGGCATTTTTCCATGAGCGTTTCAAAGGGGTCGATTTTCTTCGTTTTGGACAGTTCACCCCCCATGACAGAGGGGAGGCCGTCGTTGCCATCGCTTCCGTGCCGAAGCAGGAAGTGGATGGTTGGTGCCATGCTCACAAAGTGAGTGTGGCTCATTTGTTTTTGGCCGCCTTCAGTCTGGTGGTGGCCCGACTGAAGCGCCAGCCCCGCGTGGCTTTTTTCTGCCTGAACCATGGGCGCACCGACCGTAAGTTGTACGGGGCCTACGGCATGTTTGTCAGGAGTGTGCCCGTGTTGATTGATGTTCCGCCCGACCAGGCTCTTTGCGATTATCTGCTGAGTGTGAGCCGTCAGATGTTTTCCTCACTCCGTCATGGCGTTTATCCGGCCAGTCATTTCTGTCGCGACATGCGCGTGGCTCCAGCTGTGACTTTCGCTTTTCAAGGTACACAAATCAACGAGGAACTGCTCGTTGAAGGCACTCGAATTGTTGGCCGACAGTTGCCCCACGGCCAGGTGCGCAACGACTTGGGCTGTCTCGTCTATGGCAAGAACGACTTTTACGAAATACGCACCGACTCGAGCAGCGCACTCAATAGCGAATCGACCCTGACCATGGTGGCGCAAGCCGTGCAGACCGTTGTGTTGGCCATGATGCAGATGGAGGATGGCACCGTCTTGTCCGACATCAGCCTCGTGACGTCATCAGAACAGGAACGGCTCGTGCATTTGGGGCGTGGCGAGCGCCTCACCTATGACCATCGGCTGACGGTCTGTGACCTCATACTGCAGCAAGCCCGGCTTACGCCTCAAGCCTTGGCCGTGACCGACGAGCGGGGAGAATATACCTATGCACAGTTGGACATGCTTTCGGCCACATTGGCGCGCGAATTGAAGGCTCAGGGGCTTCGTCCCGGACAACTGGTCTGTCTGTTGTCAGATGCGCGCAGAGAATTCTTGATTTGGGTGTTGGCGGTGTGGCGCGTCGGCGGCGCTTATGTTCCGATAGATGCTACCCAGCCGGCTGTTCGCATCAGTCGCCAGATAGAGCGGAGTGGGGCACAGCTGCTTTTGTCCGATCGCCTGTGGAACGACAATCCTGCCATGCAGCGTTCGGTGACACTTTCACTTGACTCCACTCACCTATTTATATATAGGGTGCCTCTCTCATCCAAAGCCCCCCTCTCATCCAGCCCCCCTGTCCCCCCAAGGGGAGTCGGACGGGCATGCTCCCCAGCTTATATGATTTTCACTTCGGGTTCTGCTGGCGAACCCAAGGGTGTAGTCATTCCGAATGGTGCATTGCTCAATCTGGTTCATTTCGTGGCCAAACACTGGCATCTCAGTTCCGAAAGCCGCATCTGTTGCCATTCCTCGTTTGCCTTCGATGCTTCTGTCGAGGACATGTTTCCGGTGCTCACCGTGGGCGGAAGTCTGCACTTGGTGCCAGCCGCCGCCCGACGGGACATTGCACGGCTCCATCGGTTTCTCTGTGATCAGCGCATCACGGGCGGGTGTTTCACCACTCGCTTGGGGCTGCTCCTGTCCGACTATGCGCCATTGCCGCTCGACTACATTTGTCTTGGGGGCGAACGCCTCACCCGGCGGCCTTCCACTTCGGCACGGGTACTCAACACCTACGGCCCCACGGAGTGTACCGTCGATGCCACTTGGTGCGAACTGCCGGAAACCGCCAGAAACGATGAGCCCATTCCCATAGGTCGTTCGTTGGACAATATGCAAGCCTACGTCGTCGATCCGCACGGCCAGTTGCTGCCGCAGGGGGCCATCGGCGAACTGTGGCTGGCGGGGCCACAATTGGCGCTGGGCTACTTGCAGCAACCGCTACTCACTTCAGAGCGCTTCGTTGAGAGCAAGTTTTGCGCCGGTCGCATCTACCGCACGGGCGACCTCGTCCGTTGGGGCGGCGACGGACAACTGTATTTCGTCGGTCGCAACGACCATCAAATCAAACTCAATGGCTACCGTGTTGAATTGGGCGAGGTGGAACATGCTTTGTGTGGGGTGGAAGGTGTCAAAGAGGCCGTGGTCGTGGCTCGCCAAGAACATGGGCTTCAGCTGCTCTGTGCATACTATCGGGCCGACAAGGCCGTCGATGACCGGCAGTTGGGCAAGGCTTTGGCCGATGAATTGCCTTTGTACATGGTGCCCCACCGCTTCGTGCGGGTGGAGCAGTGGCCGGTGCTTGTGAGCGGGAAGATTGACGTTTCGCGGTTGCCCTATCCGCTCACGTCGTCCGAATCGGAGGAGCAGCACCCCCTCATGGAGCAGCATTGCCCCACGGATGCCGAGCGGACCATGTGTTCCCTTTTTGCACAGGTGTTGCAGCTCCCTGCAGTGAGTCCAACCGAAAATTTCTTCCAGCTGGGCGGCACTTCCCTTACGGCGATGCAGCTGGTGGTGGAAGCCGAACGGCGCGGTCTGTCCATGGCTTACGGCGATGTCTATCATAACCCAACGCCCCGCCAACTTTTAAGTAAAGCCCCCCTTTCATCCCCCCCGGGGGTGATGCTCCAATCCGCGAAAAGTCTCTCCCCCCAGGGGGAGTCGGAGGGGGCTGTCCCTTCTCTCGTCCTCACAGGAGCCACAGGGCTGTTGGGCAGCCATTTGTTGTTTGAAATGCTGTTGCACGGTCAGAACGAAATCTGTTGTTTGGTGCGATCCAAGAACGGCATTCCTGGAACCGAGCGGTTGGTACAAACCATGAATGAGTATTTCGGCGATGTGTGGCCCGCCAATCTGGAGCCGCTCAGTGAGGTTTTGGCGCGGAGCGTCACTGTGGTTGAGGGCGACCTGACTCGTGCGGATGTGTTCGAGGCTTTGGCAGAGAAAACAGTAGCCAAAGTAGTCCATTGCGCGGCAGATGTGCGTCATTTTGCTTCCGACAATGCGCTCGTTGCTGCCAACGTCGATGGTACGCGGCGGGTGGTTGAGTTCTGTTTGCAGAAAGGCTGTCCACTCGTGCATGTCTCCACGGTCAGTGTGCTGTTGGGGCGTGGCAACGACTATGTGCGCACCAAAGTGGCCGCCGAACAGTTGGTTCTGTGCGCCGTCAACGAGCAACGCCTTGAGGCTCAGATTGTTCGCATAGGCAATCTCATGCCCCGTCTGGCAGACGGTCGTTACCTTCCCGATGCCGAAAACAATGCCCTGTTGGCCTCGTTGCGGCTGTTGGGCGAAATGAAAGTCTATCCCGAGTGGATGGACGGTGTGCGCATCGATTTCACTCCTGTCGATGTTGCGGCAAAAGCCCTGCTCGCAGCCTCAGAAAAGCAGGCCGCCACAAGCATATTCACCATCAGTCACCCGTCACTTTACGGCGTGGGCGCCTTGCTCCAAAGGTTTGCAGGTTGCAAGCCCATCGGCGATGCCCTTTTCATGCAGCGTTTCACCGCCCAGCCTGACTCGCGCCGTAAAGTTGCGCTCTATACCTTCCTCAGTGTGCTGAACTCGGTCTGTCCCCATTCCATCCAAAGCCCCCCTCTCATCCCCCCTGGGGGGGAAGCCCAGTATGTGTGGCCGCAATTGACCGACGACTACATTCTCAAGCTGTTTTCAGAGGGCTGACTATAGGAAAAAAACATCGTCGAAGGTACTTCCGCTCGGAAAAGAAAAAGAAAAATGAATTTTCCTTTTGCTTTTCGCTCGCTTAATCGTACCTTTGACCATCGTCGAAGGTACTTCCGCTCGGAAAAGAAAAGAAAAATGAATTTTCCTTTTGCTTTTCGCTCGCTTAATCGTACCTTTGCAAGCAAATGGGAAAAGTGACAAAAAGGTGCTTGCTGCTGTTTTTGCTGGTACTGGCTGCAGTCGGCCAGTTGCAGGCAGGCTCCGCCAAGGTGAAATATCCTGGCGGCAAGTGTTATATGTATAGGCTGTATCTGAAGGACAAGGCCGCCAACGGCTTCAGCCTGCAACACCCCGAGCAGTTCCTTTCGCCGAAGGCGCTGGAACGGCGGCGGCGACAAGGTCTGCAACTCGATTCCACCGACCTGCCTGTCAGCCAGCGCTATGTGGAGCAGGTGCGTTCTCAAGGGGTTGAAGTGGTTGGCCGGAGCAAGTGGAACAATACGCTGTTGGTGCGTGGCAACAGTCAGAAAACGCTGCGCGCACTGGCCTCACTGCCTTTTGTCAGCCGTGCCGTCAAAGTGTGGACTTCGCCCGACTCTCTGGCAAAACCAGTCAGGGTGAACTACCGGCGCGAGTTCAACGAGTGGGACACGGTGACGCAGAGCATCTATGGCGCCACTGAAGAACAGATACGGCAGCTCAACGGCATCCGGCTGCACCAACGGGGTTTCCGCGGACGGGGGATGACCATTGCCGTGCTCGACGGCGGCTTCATGAATGCCGACCAGATTCCCTGCCTTCAGACCATCCATCTGTTGGGTACGCGCGACTTTGTTGAGCCTCCCTCGAAAGACATTTTCAAGGAGATGGACCACGGCACCATGGTGCTGTCGGCCATGGCCGTGAGTGTGCCCAATTATTTTACGGGTACGGCTCCCGATGCTTCCTACTGGTTGCTGCGCTGCGAGGATGTGCAGACCGAGACGCTGGCCGAGGAGGACTATTGGGCCAGTGCCGCCGAGTTTGCCGACTCGGTGGGCGTGGATGTCATCAACAGCTCGCTGGGCTTCCATGCTTTCGACGATGCTGCGATGAACCATCAATACAGCGAATTGGACGGACACCAGGCGCTGATTTCCCACTCGGCCTCGCTGTTGGCCGGCAAGGGCATCGTGCTCGTGAGCAGTGCCGGCAATGAGGGCATGGGCACTTGGAAGAAAATCAACTTCCCGGCCGACGCTCACGACATCATCACCGTCGGGGCGATCACTCCCAAAGGCATGAACGCCTCGTTCAGCAGCATCGGCCCCACCGCAGACGGACGCATCAAGCCCGACGTGATGGCACAGGGCAGCCCTGCGGCTGTCGTTACGGGCCGCGGAACCATCATCCGCGACATCGGCACTTCGTTCTCGGCTCCACAGGTGGCCGGCCTGGTGGCGTGTCTCTGGCAGGCTTGTCCGCAGCGGACGGCCCTCGAAATCGTCGAGGCGGTGCGCCGGTGTGGCAACCGCACTGACCAACCCGACGATGTGTTTGGTTATGGTGTGCCCGACTTCATGAAGGCATACGAATTGTTGAAAAATGAAGCTCACCTCTCATCCCCAAGAGCCCCCCTCTCATCCCCCCTGGGGGGGAAGACCCAACGCACAGACAATCTCTCCCCCCGGGGAGTCGGAGGGGGCTTTTCTCTCCCCCCAGGGGGAGTCGGAGGGGGCTTCCGCTAACACCCGCTAACTCCCGATGAAAACCCTTTCGCTTTTTGAACTGAACAGCCTAGTGCGAATGACACTCGAACAGGCTATGCCAAACGATTATTGGGTGGAGGCCGAACTGTCGGAAGCCCGAGAGTGGGGCGGCCATTGCTATCTGGAACTCATTCAGAAGGAGGAGCGCGGCAACACACCTGTGGCCAAGGCTTCGGCCAAGTGCTGGAGGCAGACGTGGATGGTGCTCAAGCCTTACTTCGAGCGCACTACGGGGCAAACCATCCATGCCGGCATGAAAGTGCTGCTGAAGGTGTATGCGCAGTTTCATGAAAACTACGGTTTTTCGTGGATTGTCACCGACATCGATCCCACCTACACCATGGGCGACATGGCGCGCAAACGACAGGACATCATCCGCCAACTGAAGGAGGAAGGTGTGTTCGAATTGAACAAGGAACTGCGATTGCCCATGTTTGCACAGCGTGTAGCCGTCATATCGAGCGCCAATGCCGCTGGCTACGGCGATTTCTGCAACCAACTGGCCAACAACGAGTACGGTTTCCGTTTCCATACCGAGTTGTTCGCGGCAGTCATGCAGGGCGAGCAGGTGGAGCCGACCGTCATAGCAGCGCTCAACAGCATCAATGCCCGTGCCGACGATTTCGACTGCGTGGTGATCATCCGCGGCGGAGGTGCCACAAGCGACCTCTCGGGGTTCGACACACTGGCACTGGCAGAGAACGTGGCCAACTTCCCACTGCCCGTCATCACCGGCATAGGCCACGAACGCGACGAGAGCGTACTCGACATGGTTTCGCACACGCGGGTGAAAACGCCTACGGCTGCGGCCGCCTTCCTCATCGACAACTTGGCACAGGTGTTCCACCAGTTGGAGGACATGAGCGAAACCATTGCCGTCATTGTCCGTCGGCGCATGACCATCGAGCGCATGCGGTTGGAGCGGCTGTCGGGTCAGATTCCTGTGCTTTTCTCTGTTTACAAAACCCGTCAGGGGGCGCGTCTCGACAATCTTCATGCAAGGCTTTTCGCGGCTGTCCGTCAGCATGTGCAGACAAGGCTGTCGGCCATCAGCGCCCTGGAGCAGAAACTGCCCATACTGACAGGCCGCAGGCTGATGGCCGAGAAGCATCGGCTGCAACTGTGCGAGGAGAAGACACGCAGCCTTGACCCCGCGTTGCTCCTGCGACGTGGCTACAGCATTACGCTGCTGGGTGGCAAGGTTCTGCGCAATGCCCATGATGCCAAACCTGGCGACGAATTGGAAACAAGACTCGAAAAAGGCACCCTCCGCTCGGTGGTGGATGAGAGGGGGCTATAAACTATAAAGCAAAATGAAAAAGGAACAAAAATACGAAGAGGCTTTCGCACAATTGCAGGAAATTGTTCGAAAGATGGAGAACGACGAGTTCAGTATAGACGAAATCGCTGTGCAGCTCAAGACTGCACAGCGACTTATCAAGTTCTGCAAGGACAAACTGACCCAGGCAGAAACGGAAATAGCCCAATTGAACTAGAAGTAAACACCGATGGCCACCGACTTGAACTGGGGACCACGGTCTTTCTTAATCACGCTCATGGGCGAGTACTTGCAATAGATGCCGACGTCCCAAAGGTGGACGATGCCCATAAGGTCAACCGTGAAGAGGCGCTGTCCAATCGCCTTTGTGCTGATGTCATGGTTGTCGTCACCATGCTTGTAGGCATTGTGCAGACGTCCGTAGTAGTTCAGGTTCAGCTGCGGGCCCACAGAGAGGGCGAAGTTCTTGTTGAAACTGTATTTTGCCAGCAGCGGCACAGAGATGCTCACGGTGTGGATGTTCGAGCTCAGGTCGTTCATCTCCTGGTCGGCAGGAAGTATCTTCACCATGTTGCCATCCTTGTAAATCTGGTTTTTGTGTCCGTCCAACGTATATTTGCGCCAGTTGAAGCCGATACCGGCCGAAAGAGCCAGCTTCGAGTTCTTTAGTCGGTAGTCATACTGGACAATGGTCCAGTTGATTTCCCACGAGCGCCAAAAAGAAAAATCAACGCCCTCAGGACTGTCTGTGGGGATGTTGAAGCCGGTGTAGATGTGCATCGACAAACGGTCGTCATCCTTGCCTTCGTCAAGCGTCAAGCCGCCGTTGTTGATTTCCTTGTCGTTGTCAGCGGCCAGCACTGTCTTTTCAGTGCTGCCAGCCACGTTGTTCTCGTTCATTTCTTCGGCATTGGCCGTCAAACCGACAGCCAGGAATGCCATCAACAAAAAATTCTTCATCTCGTTTGTTTTTTTTATTATGATATGTTGGACGGCATCTTCCGATGGGTTTGACTGTGAAAGATGCTGCCCTTGATTGTTTGCAAACCGTCAGTTTGCTTCTTGTCCTGTTTGTGAATTGCACGTTTTAAATGTGCAGCAAAGTTAGTCATTTCCTTTCAGTCTGACAAGAAAAAGTCATGAAAAGTTTGTTTTGGGTGCCGTTTGACCGGAATCCTCCCTCTGCATGCCGCAGATGGTCTCTGTGCCTTGCTTGTTGGGTTCGCTTCTCCGGGGTGGACTGCTCCCTCGCCATACATTATTTATATATTATGGAGCGCCGAAAAAATATCTCACGACGACGTGGACAAATTTTCTAGAGAATTTGTTCCTATCGTCGTGAGATATTTTTTTATCGTCGAGAGATGTTTTTTTATTGTCGAGAGTTACGGAAATATCTCCCGACAACAAGAAATCATTGGCAGGCTTGCTCCGCTGAGACTGATGCTTCTGTTGGTTCGCTCGCTTTCTGATGGTGCATCGTTCACAGTGCGCGCGGCGTTGAAGCCTGCAGGCCGCATAACGGGGCGGAGAGTGTGGATGGCTTGTCGCGAGATTTGAATCAGATTGGCGATTTGTCTTCCGTATAGTTGGCTGTTTCTTGTGGTCAAACAAAGGTTTTGGGCGATAAAACTGTAAAAAACAGTTAAAATGCAGGGCTGCATTGAAAAAAAGTGGCCAAATGTTTGGTGTGTATCGGGAAATAAATTACTTTTGCAGTGTACTATTAAACTGGTACACTACAACAGAGAAATAAACATTGAATTTTCAACAAAAATAATAACAACCACAAAAACAATAAGAATTATGGAAACAATCATCACCGTAGCAACCATTCTGAGCATGTATCTGAATGTAAGTCTTGACAGCAACAGTCAGTATTTCTACAACGCCGACATTGAGAACGGCCAACTGACAACCATGTATGTTTATGACCGAATGGGCGAATCCCTCTGCCCGAAGCTGGAGTATCGCTATACTTACGATGACGCCGAGCGGGTAACCACGAAAGAGGCCTTTGCATGGAACAACATGACCAACGAGTGGCAGCAGAGCTACAAACTGGACTTCCGCTACACCGCCGACGGCTATACCGTGGAGCGCAGCAACTGGGACAGCAAGGCCAACGCCTACAAGACGGCCGACCAAAAGGCGGTTTACAAGTATGAGTTCGACCACCTCATGTCGGTGAACTACTTGCAGCTGGACCACGAGAGCAACACCTTCAATCTGGTTGACCAAATGCTGGTCATGAATCCCAAGAACGACCTGCTGCTGGCGTGGGAGTAGAGTCGCCACACTGTGACTCCCTGCAACAGTTCGAGAAGGCCGAGGTGGCCGAAACGACAGCTTGTTATCAATTTTTCATTCTCAAATTTCAATCTTAAAAAGTTCAACAATCATGATAGAGATCAACAATATCAGTTTCAAATATGCCGGCTCCAAGCATCAGGTGTTCGACGATTTCAGCCTGCGACTTGAAAGTAACAACATTTACGGACTGCTGGGCAAGAACGGTACGGGCAAATCGACGCTGCTCTACCTCATCTGCGGCCTGCTGCATGCACAGCGCGGAACTGTGAGCTACGACGGGGTAGATACGAGCAAGCGCCGTCCCGACACGTTGCAGGAAATCTTCATCGTGCCCGAGGAGTTCGACCTGCCGGCCACGTCGCTCGACTGCTATGTGCGCATGAACGAGCCGTTCTATCCGCGTTTCAGCCGCGAGGTGCTCAACAATTGTCTCACCGACTTCGAGCTGCCCACCTCCCTGCAACTCAATTCTCTCTCGATGGGGCAGAAGAAGAAGGTGTTCATGAGTTTTGCACTCGCCGCTGGAACACGGCTGCTGCTGATGGACGAGCCCACCAACGGATTGGACATTCCCTCGAAGGCGCAGTTCCGCCGCGTGGTGGCCAACAACATGGCCGACGACCGTACGCTCATCATCTCCACCCACCAGGTGCACGACGTGGAGCAGTTGCTGGACCACATCCTGATACTCGACCAGCGCCGACTGCTGTTGGACAGCAGTGTGGCTGACATCTGCGAGCGTTACACCTTCGACTACCGTGCGCCGGGCAGCGACCTGAGCGACGTGGTCTTCAGCGAGCCTTCGCTCCAGGGAAGTGCCGTCATGGCGCGCCGCCAGCCCGGCAGCGACGAGACTCAGCTCAACCTGGAACTGCTGTTCGAGGCGGTGACCAGCGGAAAGGCTCAGTTGACGGTTTGATTTCTCACTCCTTAACTTTTTAAAGAACGGCAGCTATGAATAGTTTCAGTTTCGATCGTTTCTTGCGCTTTGCCCGCTGGACTCTCGAAGGCGACAAGCGCTACTACATAAAGACTTCCGTGCAACTCTCGGTCGTCTTAGCATTCCTCTATTTGGTCTATACCAGCGCGGGAGACGGCGATTACCGAGCCTGCACATTCATGACGTGGGTGATGTTGGCCGCCATTGTCATCGCAGGTGGCAATTACATGTTCCACAGCTTTGAGCAGAAGGATTCTATGCGACAGTTGCTCGTGGTTCCGGCCAGCAATCTTGAAAAGTTCATCATGCGCTATTCCACGTGGATCCTGGTGCTTCCGCTCTTCGTCCTGTCCATTTGCGTTGCCGACGGCATTCAGTATGTGGTGAACATGGTTCGCCAGATGCCCGATACCACCTCGGTGGTGGGGCGCATGATGGACCAAGTGGCCACCAAGGACTTCCATTTGCCCTTAGGCCTGTTTCTGTTGTGCCTCTGGTTGCACTCGTTCATCTTGCTGGGCGTCAACTTCTTCCGTAGCAGGAAGTTCGCGTGGGTGTTCACTCTGTTGGCGATTCTCCTGCTCATGGTTTTGGTGCTGGTGCCGATGGGAGCCTTCACAGGCAGCAGCAGGGGACTGTTCTACCAGATAGGTTTCCTGATGGGCAATTTCACGAAAGCTTTCGAATGCGTCATCGGCATCGTGGCAAGCCTGCTGCTCACGGCGCTCAACACATGGCTGGCCTACCGGCTTTTCTGCCACTGGCAGCTGCGTGGCCGCTTTGTGAACACAAGAATAAAATGACAATCAACATAACGAGAGTGTCCTCTCATTTAAAAAACTTGCAACTATGAACAAATTCGATATAAAACGCTTCTGGCAGACGCTGTGCTGGGTGGTAGTAGAGAACTGGCGCACCCTGGCCCTCTGGACAGCTACATTCTCGCTGGGTGCCCTGCTGGCCGAGTTCTTCTTCATTGTAGTGATGCATCAGCCCTACGAGGCCTGCGTGTCGGTGGGCATCGGCGTGTGTGCGTTCTTCCTGATGCTGGCCGTGTTGGTGAGCATCAGCTGCCCACTTACGGCATTCGACAGCAAGCAGCGGCGCATTGCCCTGTTTTCGCTGCCTGCCAGCAATCTGGAGAAATTTCTGGCCGTCATCGTCTATGCCTCGGTTATCAACGTGGTGGCCATCTTCGTGGCCTTTGCCGTGGGCGACACGCTGCGCATGCTGGTTTTCCCGCTGCTCTACAAGGACTGTGGACTGGTGAGCGGCGTTCAGGCGATGCTCACTTCCATGCTGAACTTTATCAAGGGCCTGCTGGAAGTACCCTGGCAAGTCGCCTTGCTCAATGGCCTCATGCTGGTGTGGACCCATTCGGTCTATACATTGGGTGGAACGCTGTTCCGTAAGTGGTCGTTCGTCATTGTTTCGGCAGTGCTGATGATCCTGTCACTCTGTTTCTCCATGCTGATGGTTGTGCTCGTTGAACACGGTTTGGTGCCTGGCGATTACATTTCAATTGAGAACATGAAGCTCATCGTCAGTTGGTTGGGCTATCTCGGCATAATGGTGTTGGCTGCGCTGTCGGTGTTCAACTATCTGGCCAGCTATCGCATCTTCACACGCATGCAGGTGGAAAGCCGCCGCTGGCTGAATGTGTAGTTAGTAATGCATAATGAATAATTCATAATGTATAACTCAACTTTCTCAGAGTGAGTAAATAAGTAGTTGCAAGGAGTTGCAAGGAGATGCAAGACATTTGCATAATCCCTTCAAACGGGGGAGCGGCGTAAGCCTAAGGGCAAAAACTATTGTCTGCACTCCTACACTTCTGCACTCCAACACTCCTAATAAAAAAGGATAATTGACATTAAATACTTGAAAAGCCTATGACTTTCAATAGCGACAAAGCAATATTCCTACAGATGGCCGACCGCCTTTGCGACGAGATTCTGGCCGGCAACTACCAAGACGATGCCCGCATCCCGAGCGTTCGCGAGTATGCAGTGCTCTTGCAGGTGAACACCAACACGGCGGTGAAGGCCTACGAGGCTCTCTCGCGCGACGGCATCATCTACAACAAGCGCGGACTGGGCTACTTCGTCACCCCCGGTGCGAAAGAACAGATACTGGCAGTGCGCAAGCGCGAGTTCATGGAGCAGACGCTTCCCGAACTGTTCCGCAACATGCGGCTGCTGGGTCTGGATCTCAAGGACATCGAGCAAGCATGGACAACTCTTAATGCAAAGTGAATAATGCATAATGATGAATGCATAATGCGTAATAAATAATGCATAGTGAATGGTGAAAAAATGCAGCTGTCTGCAAAAAAACAACTTCCGCTGCAACTTTACCACCTGTTCGCCCGTCAAAAAAACGATGAAAGGCATCGGGAGTAAAAACATGGTGCATGATTCATGGTGCATGATGCCCGATTCATTCTAAAAAAACACATTAAAAAATGCTACATCTGAGAGACATCAACAAGACCTATTTTGGCGCACAGCCGCTCCATGTGCTCAAAGGCATCAACCTCGACATTGAGCGTGGAGAGTTTGTGTCCATCATGGGGGCGTCGGGATCGGGAAAATCCACTCTGCTCAACATCCTTGGCATTCTGGACAACTATGACTCGGGCGAATACATATTGGCCGACACGCTCATCAAGGGACTGAGCGAACGGCGCGCCGCCGAATACCGCAACCGAATGATTGGTTTCATCTTCCAGTCGTTCAACCTCATAGCCTTCAAGACGGCAGTGGAGAACGTAGAGCTGCCATTGTTCTATCAAGGCGTGAGCCGACGCAAACGCCACCAAATGGCACTGGAGTATTTGGAGCGTCTGGGCCTGCTCGAATGGGCCGACCACTATCCCAACGAGATGTCGGGCGGACAAAAACAGCGTGTCGCCATTGCCCGCGCGCTCATCACTCATCCGCAGGTCATCCTGGCCGACGAACCCACTGGGGCGCTCGACTCGAAAACCTCGCTCGAGGTGATGCAGCTGCTCAAACAACTCAACCAGGAGCAGGGCATGACGCAGATTATCGTCACCCACGACCCTGGAGTGGCTCAACAAACCAACCGAATCATACGCATAAAGGATGGAATTATTGAATGAGATATGGCAGACGGCGCGGCGCAACAAGTTGCGCACGGCCCTGACGGGCTTTGCCGTGGCATGGGGCATCTTCATGCTCATCGTGCTGCTGGGGGCCGGCAATGGGCTCATCAACGCGCAGATGCAGCAGAGCGACCGTTTCCTCTCCAACTCGATGATGGTGTTTGGCGGACGCACCTCGAAAGCCTATCAGGGGCTGGACGAGGGGCGCAGCATTCGTTTGCAGACGCGCGACATCAATACCACGGCCAAGGAGTTCAAGCAGAACATCGACGAAGTGGGAGCCAACTATTCCACATCGGCCACCATCAGCAATGGGCAGGAGTACATCAGCACCGAGATAACGGGTGTCTATCCCAACCACACGCAAATCAACAAGACCGAGATGCTCAGCGGACGATTTATCAACCAGATTGACATCCGCGACAAGCGAAAGGTGTTGGTGCTGAGTTCCAAACAAGCAAAGGAACTGAACCTGAAGTCCACCGCAACCCATCAGAAGGGGGAGGGATGCTGGGTCAAGGTGGGCAACTTCATGTTCCAAGTGGTGGGCATATACAAGGACGAGGAAAACGGGCAGGCAGAGGCTTTCTCCTCCTATACTGCCATCAAGAGCATTTACGGAGCCAACACCGACAATGCCGGCAATATAGAGTTCACCTTCCACGGCTTGCCCACCGAGGAGGCCAACAACGCTTTCGAGAAGGAGTATCGCCAACGGCTGAACGCCAACCACCAGGCGCATCCTGAGGACGAGAGCGCCATCTGGCTGTGGAACCGTTTCACCCAGTCGCTGCAGATGGAGACGGGCATTGGCATCATCCGCACGTTTTTGTGGGTGGTTGGCCTCTTCACGCTGCTTTCGGGCATTGTGGGCGTGAGCAACATCATGCTCATTACCGTAAAGGAGCGCACCCACGAGTTCGGCATACGCAAAGCCATTGGAGCCAAGCCTTGGAACATCCTGCGGCTCATCATCGTCGAAAGTGTCATCATCACCACCCTCTTCGGCTATGTGGGCATGTTGCTGGGCATACTCGTCAACGAGTACATGGATGCCACACTGGGCCATAACGTGATAGACACAGGCTTGTTCAAGGCCACCATGTTCGTTGATCCCACCGTCGGGCTGGACGTTTGTTTCGAGGCGACCATGGTAATGGTCATTGCGGGAACCATCGCCGGACTCATACCGGCCCTGAAAGCAAGCAGAATCCGCCCTATTGAGGCACTGAGAGCAGAATGACAAAAAAACCATGCGAATAGATATAGATTCATACAGAGAAATACTCGACACGCTGACGCGAAACAAAAGCCGGTCGTTCCTGACGGGCTTCGGCGTGTTTTGGGGTGTGTTCATGCTGGTGACCCTCATCGGCGGCGGCCAGGGACTGCGAGAAATGCTGAACCGCAATTTTGACGGTTTCGCCACCAACACGGTCATGATTTGGGCGCAACAGACATCAAAACCCTACAAGGGGTTCCGCAAGGGGCGCTACTGGAGCATGGACTACAAGGACATCGGGCGGTTGCACCAGCGTGTGCCCGAACTCGACGTGGTGGCTCCCATCTTGTTTGCTCCTTGGGGGAAGTCGAACACAGCCTACCGGGGCGACCAAAAGACCACGCCGCGCATACAGGGCGTCACGCCCGAATACGCGCAGGTCATTGCGCCCAAGATGTATTACGGACGGTTCATCAACGACATGGACATGCGCGACCATCGCAAGGTGTGCGTTTTGGGAAAGAAAATCTACAAAGACCTGTTCAAAGAGGGCGGCGACCCCTGCGGCAAAAGCATTCGCGTGGATTCCACCTACTACGAGGTGATAGGCGTGGATTACAACACCAACGGCAGCGTGAACTTCAATGGGCGCGCAGAAGAGAAAATAACGCTGCCGCTGACGCTCATGCAGCAAACCTACAACCGTGGCAACCAGGTGGACATGATAGCCGCCACGGGGCGCAAGGGGGTGGTGATGAGCAACATTACGCCTCGCATACGCGAGACCATAGCCCGCGCGCACTACATCGACCCCACCGACGAGCAGGGGGCCATGGTGTTCAACACAGAGATACTCTTCCAACTGCTTGACAACCTGTTCCGCGGAGTCAACTTCCTCATCTGGCTGGTGGGGTTGGGCACGTTGCTGGCGGGGGCCATCGGCGTGTCGAACATCATGATGGTCACCGTGCGCGAGCGCACCACAGAGATTGGCATCCGCCGCGCCATTGGCGCCACCCCGCGCATGATTCTCTCGCAGATTATCTCCGAGAGCATTCTGCTCACCCTGGTGGCGGGCATGAGTGGCATCTTGTTCGGTGTGTTCATCCTGCAAATGCTGGAGATGGGCAACACCGAAGACGGCATTGTCAACGCCCACTTCCAGGTGGGATTCTGGACGGCCATTTTCGCTGCCGTGGTGGTGAGCCTGATGGGGGTTCTGGCAGGGTTGGCTCCTGCTGCCCGCGCCATGTCCATCAAACCTGTCGATGCCATGCGGGATGAATGAAAAAAAATAGTGAAACATAAGATATGAAAAAGTACAGCAAATTGTTCATTGCCGCCTTGGTGGCACTGATTTTCATCGGAACATTCGTGTTCTTGTGGCAGAAGTCCCAACCCAAACCGGTTGTCTATAACGAGTTTGTGCCCACCACGGGCGACATCAAGAAAACCACCATCGTCACGGGCAAGATAGAACCCCGCAACGAGGTGAACGTGAAGCCGCAGATCAGTGGCATCATTACTGCCATACTGAAGGAGGCGGGCGACTATGTGAGTGCTGGCGAGGTGATTGCCAAGGTGAAGGTGATTCCCGACATGAACCAGCTCAGTTCGGCCGAGAGCCGTGTGCGACTCGCTGCCATCAACCTGGCGCAGGCCCGGGTGGATTTCAGCCGCGAAGAGAACCTTTACAACCAGAAACTGGTGAGCGCTGACGAGTTTGACAAGGTGAAGCAGGCTCTGAAACAGGCGCGCGAAGAGAAAGCCGCTGCCGACGACGCCTTGGCCGTTGTGCGCGACGGCGTTTCAAAGAGCAACGCCAAGGCCAGCTCGACGCTCATTCGCAGCACCATCAGCGGCATCATACTCGACGTGCCCGTCAAGGTGGGCAACTCGGTCATCCTGAGCAACACCTTCAACGACGGTACAACCATTGCGAGCGTGGCCAACATGAACGACCTGATTTTCCGTGGCAACATAGACGAAACGGAGGTGGGACAGTTGGTGCAGGGAATGCCCATGAAAATCACCATCGGTGCGCTGCAGAACATGAACTTCGATGCCTCGCTGGAGTACATCTCGCCCAAGGCCGTAGAGAGCAACGGAGCCAACCAATTTGAAATCAAGGCTGCCGTGCGTGTGCTCAAGGGCAGCAGGATTCGCAGCGGTTACAGCGCCAATGCCGAGATAGTGCTGGCCAGTGCCAGCAAGGTGCTGTCGGTGCCCGAAAGCGCCATTGAGTTCAGCGGCGACTCCACTTTCGTTTATGTGGTGAAGGGCGAAGGCGAGAAGAAAACCTACGAGCGCAAGCAAGTGGTGACCGGTCTGAGCGACGGAGTGAACATCGAAATCAAGAGTGGCATTGGCATGAAGGACAAAGTGCGAGGCCCCCAGATTGTCATCGAGGATGGGATGAACGCTCAATAACTCCCGCTAACTTCTAACATTTTCAAAATTGAGTTTCATGAAACAACTTTTAGCCATCCTCATACTGACCACATCGCTGTCTGCCCAAGCGCAGCAGAAATGGTCGCTCCGCCAGTGCATCGACTATGCTGTGGAGCACAATCTGCAAATAAAGCAGAAAAACATAGACCGCCAGCAACGCGAAATCGACGTCAGCAACGCCAAAAACGCCCGTCTGCCCGACCTCAGCGCGTCGGCCAGCGAGAATTTCTCGTTTGGTCGCGGACTGACGGCCCAAAACACCTATACCAACACAAACACCAACTCTACGTCGTTCAGCCTGGGTACCAATGTACCTCTGTTCACTGGTTTTCGCATTCCTCGCACACTCGAACTGCAACGCCTCAATCTCGAGGCTGCCAATGCCGACCTCGAGTATGCCAAGAACAACATCCGGACACAGGTGGCTCAGGCCTACGTGCAGATTCTTTACGACAAAGAACTCTGTGGCGTGGCTCAGCGGCAGATTGACATCGACTCCATGCACGTGTTCCGTCTGAAGGAGATGCTCCGCAACGGCAAAGTCAGTGCCACCGAGGTGGCACAGCAGGAGGCTACGTTGGCACAGAGCCGGCTCACCGCCACCCAGACCGAAAACGATCTGCGACTCGCGCTGCTTGCGCTCTCACAGCTGCTCGAGCTGCCGTCGCCGGAAGGTTTTGATGTGGAAGCCCCCCTCAGGGGGGCTCTTGGGGAGTTGGATGGGACTTCTCCCGATGCCATCTTTGCCGAGGCTGTCGGTGTAAAGCCAGAAGTGCGCGCTGAGCAACTGCGGCTGCAAGGTGCCGAGAAGAGCATTGAAATCGCCCGCAGTGCCCGCTACCCGTCGCTTGCGCTGCAGGCAGGAGTGGGCTCCAACTATTACAACACCAGCGGTTTCCAGTCGGATGGTTTCTTCAAGCAAATGAAAAACAACTTCAGCCAGTACATCGGGCTGAGCCTCAGCGTACCCATCTTCAACCGCTTCGAGACGCGCAACAGCATTCGCAGTGCAGAGCTCAACCGCTCGTTGCAGCAACTCAGTCTTGACAACACCAAGAAGAACCTTTACAAAGAGATACAGCAAGCTTACTACACAGCCGTCAATGCTCAAGAAAAATACCGCAGCTCGCAACAGGCCCTCCGCAGCAATGAAGAGGCTTTCCGCCTGATGTCGGCCAAGTATGAGCACGGAAAAGCCAACATCACTGAGTTCAACGAGGCCAAGAACACCTTGCTGCGTGCCCAAAGCGACCTTTTGCGCGCCCGTTACGAGTACATCTACCAGCAGGCACTGCTCGACTTCTATCGTGGCCGCGACCTCACACTGAAATTGTAGTCAGCGGAAGGTGCTTCCGCTCGGAAAAGCAAAGAAAAAAAGGGTTTTTCCTTTTGCTTTTCGCTCGCTTAATCGTACCTTTGACTGTCGTCGAAGGTACTTCCGCTCGGAAAAGCAAAGAAAAAAAGGGTTTT
>ODAJ014755586.1_pt1 | contig 32704 bp, 24 predicted proteins | sample 1539241 | NCBI WGS metagenome assembly ODAJ01 (sample SAMN02144231, study PRJEB22623) | gut metagenome | biome: sheep rumen | host: Ovis aries | place: New Zealand
CAGAGAAGAAGCATTTGATATCGGTTTCGGATATGAGTTCACATTCTTGAACGATTCAACATTAGCAATAGATTATGCGTTTGAGTTGCCGTTTGAAATAGAAGAGTCTTATGGTTCACACTTCCTCTCATTATCGTTTAGATTCTAAACGATAATGCTCCTCGTTATTGGGCGAAGCGAGTTTTATTTTTTTACTTATAATTTCGCATTTGCCTTTTTTATGTACCATCCGTTTCACTTCCATTTATGTACACCGCAGTCGGCAAATGCTTTATTCTAAGCAAAAACTTGAAAACTCTTAGAAAGCCAAGAACGACAAACAGCGAGATCCCGCATCGAGTGCGGGATGACAAAAAAAAACTAATTTAAAATATGTAAATCCTTAGCAAGAAACATTTTTATGACACTGCTTCGCAAATTTTATCTCCAAGGATAGAATTCTTCATCAATTTCTTTGGTACCGTCTTTTTTGGTGAGTGTGGGGACATTTGATTTCATTTCAAACTTTAAATAAAACTCAAAATATTCTTCTCTGAGCCTGAAACTTGCCCCTAAATTGAAACAATGCAAATCTCTGTATACTTTTAACTCCTGATCTCTTTTAGACCACTTATTTTCGGTATAGTGACTTGTTATTCTTATAAGATAATCAAGTCTCCATTTGGAATTTAACCAAAAACCTATACCTGAAACCAAATCAACTTCTTCCGGCCTTAATTGATAATAAAAAGCGGAAAGTTTAAAATAAAATCTTTCAAGCCTTCCGAACATAGAATCAAACTGTAAAGAATTGAATTTAAACGGATGCAAATCTTGTGTTTGTTTTAAATATAATGTTATTTTAGACGACGGAACATAGGTTAATTCCGTTATAAACGGATACCAATCTATGTAACCCAATCCTTCCAAATCTCTAAAATCGTAACCGGTAGTGTTTCTTACGGTTAAATTGGAATTTGTGTAAATATAATTATTAAACAAAATAGCATTTTGTTCCACACCTTTATCAAAAGAATCGGTATCTATATTTAATCTGTTAATATCGGACCTTACTTTCGCATTATACGATAAGTTCCAATCCATCCACCATGTAGGTCTGTATCTTGTATTTAAAGAGCCGTAATATCTTGTTGTAAAGTTTTTATCGTCATCTTCCGGGTTTATACTGTCGTAAAAAGTTCCGTTTACGCCTAAAGTAGGTTTAACGGTCATTTTTTTTGATATTCTGTAATCTTTTGTTATGTTGTAGTCGGCATAAGCGCTTATTCTTCTGTAATCGTAAGTAGCGGAAGAGTATTCCATTTCATAATTTGTTTTATTTTCGAAATTAAAAGTAAAGCTGCTGTATGCTCCTAAAGTTTTTGTAGGATATAAAGAATAATAAACCTGCGGTAATATTAAGTAAGAACCGTTCTGAATTTTATCCGTTATGGGATTATATATTTGATATAATTCCGACATTACTCTTAAATTCGATTTCCTGCCCTGCCTTGTAATTGAAGCATACGATCTTCTTTTGTTCAATACTCTGTCCCAATCGTCGAGCGAATATCTGTTATTGAAATAAGAATCACTAACAAATTCCGCATGAGATTGTATAGTCCACAAATCGTTTATCTTTTGCCAATAAGACGGTTTTATCATCCACCTTTGAGAATCTTCTTCTCTGTCTTGTGTTCCGTAAGCGTATAATGTTGCTTTTAGGTTATCTTTATCGTAATAGTTCGTTTCAAGCCCTATACCTTCGCCTTTTGTACCTAAATAATCCAATAAAAGTGCGGAATTCAATTTATCCGTAAATTTATACTTTAATTTAGCCTTTGCGGAAAGACCGCCGTCGTTAGTGTAACCCGGCTCTATTTCGTAACTGAATTTACTGTCTGAACCTGCTAAATTTCTGGTATATTTCGGAAAATAAAATACGGGAACTTTACCTACATAATAAGTTGCTTTGTAAATTGTTATTCTTTTATCTGCAACAAACACACCTTTTTTTGCAAAAGCATAGTGGTGGGGATTATCCAAATCGCAGTTGGAAAGTTTTACATTTTCTATTTCGTAAGTATCGGAAGAAACTTTTACCATCTTTTCTGCTTTAAAAAAAATTGATGACGATGTTCCGAAAGTATTTTCAAGGTCGCCTTGTTCTTTTGCCATATCGTATTGAACTTTGTCGGAAACGAGAAGATTCTTCTCTTCGGTAATTTCAACATTTCCTTCGGCGGTAAGATGCTGATCTTTTATTCTCATTTCAATATTATCGGCTTTTATTATTTTGCCTGTCCATTCAAGTTCTATGTTCCCCGAAGCTGTAATAACTTCGTCGTCTTGTTGGTATGTTAAAGAATCGGCTTTTATTGTCACTTCATAAGCACAATAAGCTTGTGAAGTAAAAATAAAAGATAAACATAATACGGATAATAAGAAGATTATTTTTTTACGAAGCATTTGTTAGTTTTTTACAAGCATTGCCGCACCTACAACACCGAGCTTACTTGTATATTTGGATACTATAATCCTGCAAGCTTTTGCAGCGGTTTTAAATGCTCTCTTTTTTATTTGTTCTTTAGCAGGTTTAATAATTAAGTCGCCCGCATTGCTTATCCCGCCGCATAAAACAATACAATCGGGATTAAAAAAGTCTATAATATCAGCTAACAATATTCCTAATTTTTCTCCGGCATTGTTCCAAACTTTTTTCGCAACAACATCGCCTTTTTCTGCCGCTTGAGACAAGAGTTTCGGAGTAATTTGTTCTATATCGTTATTTGCCAACTTCACTATATATTTAGATTTTTTTGTTTTAAGCAAATCTATTGTTTCTTTTACTATATGTCTTACACCGATATATGTTTCGGCACAGCCGTAATTTCCGCAATTACACTTTCTGCCGTCGGGAACAACCGTAATATGTCCTATTTCGCCCGCCGTTCCGCTGTTACCTCTGAAAAGTTTTTTGTTTATTATTATTCCGCCGCCTACACCTGTTCCCAATGTTACGCAAACCATATTGTCCGCTTTGGCTTTGACATCGAGCCAATAAGCACCTATTGCGGCAGTGTTGGCATCGTTATCCACAAAAACAGTTTTGCCCGTTAATTTTTCAATATCTTTTTTTAATTGAACTTTGTTCCATTTCGGAAGGTTAGGGGAAAATCTTACTATTCCCTGCTTAAAATCTATATCGCCGGCAATACCTATACCGATAGTTTTTACCTTGTTGTAGTTTTTAAATTTTTTAAATACTTCCACTATATTTTCAATGACCGATTTCGGACTTGCATTTATATCCGTATTAACGACGGCTTCTTCTATAACATTAGCTTTATCATCAACTATTGCTATCTTTATTAATGTTCCGCCCATATCTGCACCAAGATAATAATTAGTCATTTGTTTCCTCTATAAATTTTAGTATCGTTCCCGCTAAATAAAAGGAACCTAAACATATATAAACATCGTTATTTCTCATATTTTCAAAAAATTGTTTTACCGTATCGTAAGTATAAATTTCTTTTTTATCGATATATTTAGAAAATTCTTTTTTCAAAACATTAGTATCGGCGGCTCTGGAATTTTCCACTTTTAATAAACTTACATTACCGAAAACTTTCGATAACTTCTTTATTACCGCTTTAACATCTTTTTCCTGCATAACCGCAAAAACAAGTTTTGTACCTTTTTTATAAAAAGGGGATTTTTTATATAATGCAATAAAATTATCTATTGCCTGTATATTATGTGCCCCGTCGATAACAAAAGAATATTTTTTGCCGTCTGTCTTATATTTTCTGTAATCAAACCGTGCCGGCCATTTTATATTTTTACAAACTTTTTTTACGGTGCTAAACTTTATTTCAGGTAAATCTTTTTTCAGTATCTCGCAAACAGCTAAAGCTGTTGCCAAATTGTACACTTGCGAGTCGCCCAATAAAGAAAAACCTGTTACTAAATTTTTGTTTAAACCGCAATATCGTATTTCTTGAGCAATTTTATTCCAATTATAACTTATATGTTCGGCTTTAAAATCTTTATTGTAAACAAAAATTTTTGAATTTTTCTCTTTGGCAACTTTTTTTATTACTGCAAGAGCTTCTTTTTTTATATTACCGCATACTACGGGAACATCTTTTTTTATTATACCGGCTTTTTCAAAAGCTATTTTTTTTAATGTATTTCCCAAAATTTCGGTATGATCGAAATCTATACTTGTAATAACCGAAACTAAAGGGGTAACAATATTTGTAGCATCAAGCCGTCCTCCGAGTCCGGTTTCAAGCACCGCAATATCAACTTTGTTTTTAACGAAATATATAAAAGCAAGTGCCGTAATATATTCGAAATATGTAAGTTTATACTTTTTCGATATATTTGAGTATTTTTTGTCCAACGATTTCAGTTGGTTATCCGTTACAGGGAAAGAATTTATTTGTATTCTTTCGTTTATTTTAATAAGGTGGGGAGAAGTATATAATCCCGTTTTGTATCCCGAATTTATTAAAATTTCCGAAATTGTTTTTGCCGCAGAACCTTTACCGTTAGTTCCTGCAATATGTATATATTTTATTTTGTTGTAATCAACACCGATATCGGACAAGAATTTTTTTATTCTGTCCAACCCGAGCACCATTGTTTTATATTCTTTTCCTGATTCAACGGAAATCATTTTATTTTGCTTTAAATACAAAGAACTTTATTATTTTTATTATGGTATCTTTCAAATTTTTTCTTTCAACTACCATATCAACCATTCCGTGTTTTAACAAAAATTCGGATAATTGGAAACCTTTAGGTAATTGTTGCCTTATTGTTTGCTCTATAACTCTGGGACCTGCAAAACCTATTAATGCGTTCGGTTCCGCTATTATAACATCGCCGAGCATCGCAAAAGATGCGGCAACACCGCCGGTAGTAGGATCGGTTAACACTGAAATAAAAGGTAATCTTTTTTTGCTTAATTTAGCAAGTGCGGCAGAAGTTTTTGCCATTTGCATTAAAGAAATAATACCTTCCTGCATTCTTGCTCCGCCGGAAGCAGCCACCAAAATTACCGGCATTTTTTTCTCTATAGCTTTTTCTATAAGACGAACAATTTTTTCGCCTACCACAGAGCCCATACTTCCGCCCATATATTCAAAATCCATTACACCTATCGCAACCGGATATCCGCCCATTTTAGCTTCGCCGGTACGAATAGCATCTTTTGTTTTATAAGAATCTTTTTTTACTTTATATCCTGGAAAACCTATTACATCAACAGGTTTTAAATCCGCATTTATTTCTTTAAAAGAACCTTTATCGGTTAAATATTCTATTCTTTCTTTGGAATTTAATCTTAAATAATATCCGCATTTCGGACATACCATAAAGTTTTCTTCAAAATCTTTTTGAAAGATTATTTGTTCACACTTCTTACATTTTGTCCATAATCCTTCAGGTAATCCTTTTTTGTTACTGACAGATGTTACCATCATTTTTATTTACCTCAATAAGCTATGTTTTATTAAACAAATTAAATCTTAAATATTATACAATTTTTTTACTTAAATAGATACACAACCGCAGGCAAATTAAAATTATCGGCTTGAAACTTAAAAAAAAAGATATTAAACTATTATATTATTAAATAATATATATTATACAGTCAGGGAAAACATATGAAAAAAATACTAAGCATAGTTGTTTCTTTGTGTTTTATCAACTTAACAATAACCGATATTTATGCCGTTCTTTTGCCTGAAACCGCCGCCGTTGCCGTTAACGGTGCTGCCGTAGTTGCCGATTATCCCGTTCTTCCGGAAGATGTGGGTAAAATAGTTCAAGATATGTATGTTTTGGGTAACAGAACCGTAATAAATATTCAAGATTTACATTCCGATGAAAACACTCAAAAAAATATAATTTCAATATTGGAATTTCTTACGGATAACTACGATGTCAAAAACATATATTTTGAAGGTGCCATCGGCAATTTGGATTTTGCCTGGCTAAATTCCATAAAAGACAATTCTTTAAAGAAAACTATTGCCGAAAAACTTTTATCCGAAGGCAAAATTACCGGTGCGGAATACTTTGGATTGTTCAACGAAAAGCAAAATATTTCTTTTGTAGGTTTGGAAGAAGAAAAAATATATAAAGAAAATTTTGTTATTTTGGAAAAAATGTATGAAAACAGAAAACTGATAACCGAAAAGATAGAAAACATATCCGATATATTAAAAAGTGCGGGGGAAAAGGTATACAATTATAAACTTTCCGTTCTTAATGATTTAGTTGACGATTACAACAATAAAGAAATATCTCAGGCACAATATTATTCGTATTTATTTAAACTGTTAAAAATGAATTCGATTTCAACATCGGACTTTGTTACTGTTAACGAATTCTTAAATACGGAAAAAGTATTTTCCGATTTAAATTTAACAAAATTAGAAAAAGAAGTCTTACAAATCAATAACGAACTAAAGAAAAGTTTGCCTTACGAAAAATATTCAAAACTTCAAAAAACATTTACAAATTATCCGAATATGTATTATAACGAACTGGCAAAATATGTGTCGAACAACGATTTACAAAAAAAGTATGGTGAGTTTATAAAATTTACAAATTTCATAAAACAAAAAAATTCTCTGGATGTAATGAACCTTTTAAGGGAAGAAAAAAGCTTATCCGATACTTTATACGATAATATTGCAAAAACGGTTATTGAAAAAGATTTGGTGTTTTTAAACTCTTATACAAACTGGTTGCAGCTGTTTTTTACAAACAGGCTTCCTTCTTTAGAATATGAATATATAAAAAACAACTTTGACAGATATTGTATTTTACTTGAAAATTATGTTTCCAATACGGATATAACCGAAATAAAACAATGGTATAAAACCGTTGAAAAATTCTATTCCAACAACGAAAAAAGAAATTTTTCTTTTTTGGAAAGCATGTTGAAAAAGAGGATATCGGAAGAAGATTTTGTAAACAGTCTTGTAGTAAAAAACAGCGACAGAAAATCTTTTGAAGAAATATTGTATTCCGTAAAACAGCCTGTTGATATTATGATAACCGGCGGATATCACAGCCAAGGTTTAAAAAGTTTAATGGCAAAAATGAACATAAATTACGCCGTCATTATGCCGAATGTTCGCTTGGCAAACACAAAAAGCAGTGAAGAAAAGTTTTATAAAGATTATTTAAAACAATATTCCGTGCTTTCAAACACATACCAAAAATTCATACGAAGTTCCGTTATGAATACACAGTGGAACGATCCCGTAAAAGTTATAACGGGAACATTTTTTGATTATACCGTTTTGCAGGAACTTTCAAACAACTTAAAAAATCCCGAAGAAGTAACGGAAATTTTACAAATTATACAGCAACATTTTGCGGATATTTTAAAACAAAAAGGCATAAATATTAATGCAAAAGTAACAAATATAGAATCCGTAGGCGATAAATCTTTTGTAATAACCGTTTCCGAAAACAACAAAGAGAGATTTTTCTATATTTCGGAAGATGTTTCCGGAGAAATTAAAAACAAAAAAGATGTTCCGGCAATAGAAAGAGAAATTGAAACGGCAACCGAACAACCTAAAACAAAAACTTCAAAAAATAAATTATTGAAAAGACTTGCACGATTTATGACTTTTATTTTTGTTTTACCGTTAATGGTTGTTATGGGCGGAGGCGGAGGAATTGCTTTTTCTAAAGACGAGCGGGAATCTCAACCTAAAAAAGGGCTTACAAACAACGGTTCTCAAATAAAAGCAACCGATCCGGAACAAATTGAATATACGGATACCGTTATTGAAGAAAATGCAAATGTTTCTTTAAACGGTAAAATTAAATTGAATAATGTTTTTGTAGGTAACAACAATAAACTTTCTTTAAAGGCCGGTCAAAATACGGTTATAACGATTAAAGATGTAGATATGAGCACAATAGGTGAACTTGATATAACAATAGAAGATAACGGAGAATACGAAATCGTTTCAGAAGACGGCATAGTAAAAGTTTATAAAATATTACACACGGATTTTTCTTCTTCCGCAAAAAAAAGAGCCGAGCTTGTTTCCGTTATAAAAAAAGGAAATTTATTTTTGCCGAACGAAGCAAACTGGGACAGTCAAAATGAAGGTCCCGTTATAGTTTTTTACGGCAGATACGGTTCTTGGACAAGAGAAGAAGATATAGAAAAAAGAACGGAATTAATATATAAAGGTAAAGAAGTAATTTACATTAATGTATCCGATTATACTTCAATGAGCGGAGAATTAAACAAAAATCAATTAATCGGATTTTTAGAAAAAAACAACTTAAAAGAAAAAAATATTTGTATGGATCTTTCTTTAATAGAAGAACGATTTGCAAAACCGTTGGCTGCTTTAACCGACGTTTGGAGCGAACAAACAAAATCAACAACTTTTATAAATACGGAAGTCCCAATATCTTTGTTTGCGGCAAAATCCACTTTTTCGTTTAGCAGAGCAAACAAACATTTTTATTTGAATTCCGACGGAACATACAAAAGGTATCCTTATAAAGACCGTAATTGGTTAAGAAGCATATTACAACAATATTTTCCGAGTTTTAAAGAAAAAACATTTGTTTTTGTTTGGCCCGTGGAATCTGTTAAATACACATATTTTACACCTAAGTTTGCAGACGGCGGTGCTCCCGAACAAAGAATATCAGCTTTCGAGCCGTTTAAACAATTTATGGATAAAGCAAGAGAATACAGTTCAACGGGGAAAGATTCTATTGTGTTTATTCCCGGATATTTAATATCGGAGCTTGCAATGTATTTGCAAAATCCCGATATCGGCGACGAATTTGCGGATATCACTTACGGAGAATCTACTGATATAAATCATTTCAATGTTTGGTATAAAAAGCAAGATGCAAAAGATATTGAAAAAATAGAAGTTTTAAAGTTAGATAATTTAACGATAGTTATGTATCCGGAAGGAAACAGAGGACACAACGAACAGGCATATTTAAAAACACTTATGGCAACATATACCTTCGGCAAAGAAAGTTTCGACGGAATGTTGACACAAGCCGGTTATACATGGAAGGCGAATACCGTTTATGTTTATGAAGGTAAAGAAATGGAAAATTTGGATATGGAAGCACAACTGTTAAAAAATCCTTCGATAAAAACAGGTAAAGTGTCTTATGTATACGACAATTTAAAAAGAGTCTTTATAGATCTTTATTCCAATATGAACAGATTTTTCAGAACAATACTGCCGAAATTCATAAAAGGTAATTGGGTTCATGTTGAGGAAAGCGTATTGGAAACAATAGATATTACACAAATAAAAGAATCCGCAACGGCGAAAGCAAAATTGGGTTTCGATTCTTTTGAAGTTATTCCCGTAAAAGCAAACCTTTTAAATGAAACCGATTACGGAACGCCTGTTATTTTGGAACAGGACGGAAAAAAGATTTCCGTATATACTTTGGATTTTGAAGGTGCCAAAGTTTATCTCGTAGGGGTGACAAGAAACGATATTCTTTGGCAGGATTGTGTTTTGAATTATGTTAAAGACTATTTAAGAGATTATAAAAACAGCATAATTTCCTTCGACGGGTTACCTCAGATATCCGCAGTAAGAGCAAAATTTTTGTTTCCGTTGGGTTTTGTTCCGGTAGTATTGAATTCGGATATAAAAATAAACCCGATGATAGAATCTTTGGGATACGATGATATAATCGATACATCCGATATCGTTGCAAGAATAGGAAACACTCAATTAAAGTATCCTCATGTTGCAAGTGATATGAAAGAAATATCGGAAGCAATAACTGTAATAAAAGCTTTAAAAAAGAAATCTTTCTTGGGACAATTTTCCAAAGATAAAACTTCTTATGTAGGGGTAAAAATAGCCTCGGACGAACATATTTTCAATAATGAAGCGGAAGAAAACGAGTTTATAGAAATATTAAAAGGAACCGATATAGATTCCGTTACGGTTGTTATAAGAGATAACGATTTGGGTGTGCATGTGTTAAACAGAGAAACCACCGTAAAAGAAAATTTAATAAAATTATCTCAACAATTACATAAAGAAAACAAAGAAATAATATTGGAATATACTTTTAGATTTATAGACGAATTTTTCAAAACTTTTGTAAGAACCATACAGGAAGATTGCAAAGATATGGATTTGGACGGCATCAAGCTTGATTTGGCGGATTGTTCCGCAGAAGATATAAGCAAAGCCGTAGAAGACTTAAAAACTATAAGAAAAAATCTTCCCGATTTAACAATATCCGTACAGGTATCGAATGCGGTGTGGGAACAATTCTCGTCTTTTTTTGAAGAATTAAATATTACAAGAACGGTATCGAGCAAAGAAGAACTTCTTATCGGCGAACACGATTTAACCGCAATGTCGGATGTAAATTATGAAATATCAATATATAAGAATCAGCAGGAATACGAACAAAAAGTGTTTAGCTTATCCAACCAAAGAGACAGATTATTGGATAAAGATCCCGAAAAGATTTCTCCCTCATTAATGCCTTTACTTGAATTAGGGGAAGAAAAGTTTGCCGACCAAATAATAGATAACAGGTTGGAAAATATCTTTCAAAAAGTAGTTCTTAACGATTCAATAGGAAGATTAATTTTGCCTGTTAACATGCTTTATGCACAGAGATTGAAAGATAATGAAAATTCAAATGTTATACAAGCTGTATCGAATTTAATAAGATTATTCAAAGAATCCAAAGGTATGAACGAAAGAAGGCGTTTTGCCTACGAATACGGTTTACAACAACAAGTAAAATTAACGGAAGAGCAAGAACAGGAAATTGCGGAAATTTTAAGAGGAGAAAGTAAGACTTCCGCCGGCAGTTATGTAAGAAAAAATTTTCCTTATGTCTTTGACTATTTTGTGGAATCAAGACAGACAAGAATAGAAATAAGCGACAGCTTTTTGTTCGGTGTATATGAGGCAAATGTTATAAGAAAATATAAAGAAGGCTTTTTCGGAAAAGTATTGGAGTTTATAATTGATGACAGCGTTTCTTTTGATACACAAGAAAACGCAAACCGCAGACAAACATTATTCTATAAAACTTTGGCACAAATTTATTTGTATAAAGATACAAAAAACATTAAAGATGTTTTTTCTTTATCTGCCGATGAATTTAAATTCTATGAAGGTAAAAACTACAAAGAAAATTATTTAAATGCTCTTATGAGAGAGTTGCAATCCAGAGAGCGTATCTATAACGGAATGACAGTATTCGAAAAAGGCTTTCCAATATTGGTAAAAAATGTTAACGGATATTTGCCGAACAGAGAAGAAACATTGTATGAAGCAAGAGTATTAATGAAAGGTTTGTTAATGGCATATAAAACAAAAGAAACAGAACCCGTATTACCGGAAATCGATACACAATTACAAATCGAAGATACATTTATCGACGAAAATACAGGCAATCGTATTAACGATATGTTGACAAGAGCTTAAAACAATTAGTAATTAGTAATTTTGGTGTCCTACGGACAAATATTTTATAGATTACTTCACTTCGTTCGTAATGACGACCTGTTTTCTGTCATTGCTCAAGTTTAAAGTTTGATGTTATTTGATAACATTAAATTTTGATACTCTGTCTATAAGAGAATTTCCGGCAACTTCGGAACCGATTTCCAAGTCTGAAACGATGGTTTTATTGATATAGTTTACCGTTTTTTCATTCTTTTCGGTATAAGAAGTTACACCCCAAATACATTGTATAACATAAGGTTTATTATCTTCTTGCCCGATATATAACATTATATGACCGGATAAATAAATAAAAGATATTCCGGCAACCGCACTTTCTATTATAGAATTATTTTTTACGGTATCATCATCTTTTTTATTTAATTTAAAAACTTGTCCGCACTTTATTTTTTGAACCGATGTTTCGGGAAGTAATATTCCGAAACAATTAAATATCTGTCCCAAATATCCGGAACAATCTTGTTCTCCGTTTGCTCCGCCCCATCCGTAAGGGGAATGTAAGTGATTAAAAGCCAAATTCAGAGCATTTCTTTGTGTGTAAGGAACATAACCTATATTTGCTTCTTTGAAGTTTATATAACCTTTTTGAATAACCAAATTTCCTTCGGAATCCGATGAAGGAATATTTACACATATATATTTTGTTCCTTTTTTGCCGACATAAGGAAACTTTGCACCCATTCTTGCATATTCCAAAAACTTTGTTCTTTCTTTATCCGTAAAAATATCGGCTTTGTCTTCCGTAATTACTACGGGCTTTTTCATTTCCACCCATTTGTTAAAAGTTTTTCTGTCGGTAAAAGCAAGGTTTCCCGTTTGTATCCAACCTTCTTCTGTAGGTGTTGCTACATAGCACCACGATTTATCTTTTGTTTGACATAATACCAATACCGGGGTTCCCAAATCTATACTTTCTTCCTGTAATCTGTCTATATCTTTTGAATTTAAACTTGATATAATTTTTTGAGAAGTAGGCAAAAGTCTTACTTCGTTATATTTTGTGGTTACGGCAAATCTCACTTCAACCATATCGTTTTCGGGAAGATTAATTTTTTCATCTAAAGTAACAAAAAAATCGGGGAACAAATGTTCTCCGTATTCGTTAAGATAATTCTTTTTCGATATGAAAGAAGAAGTTTGGTTGAATGTTTTTTCCAATCTTTCTTTAGATATGAAATTCGGATATCCTTTCATATTTGAAATACCCAGATGTAAATTAAAAATATCTTTATTGAGCTGAGCTATTTGTTTTTTGTCTAATATTATCTTATCCGGTTCGGCAAGTTTGGATATCCAATAACCTTCCGTTTTTAATTGTTTGGGAGTATTATCTTCAAACACAACTTTATCGGAAGTTTTTCTGTATATTAAAGAAACCGGATTTTTTATAACGGCTCTTTTTTTTGATATTTTTACAGTGATATAATTGATTCCCGTTTCTTTTATTTTTACTTTTTTGCTTTTTGCAAAAGAAACATTTACGAAACAAAACAATGTTAATATAAGTATTACAAAAATTTTCTTATTCATAGGAAAAAATACTCCGTACAAATTTTAAATTTATTGTTTTAATTATAATTTATAAATTATAAATTGTAAATTATAAATTGTAAATTATAAATTGTAAATTGTATAATATATTTATGAATAAGATATTGAAAATTTTTATTATTTTTGTTTCTTTATTAACAATTGGCGATTTTTGTTTTGCCGAAAAACAGGTTTTAAACAAAAAACTAAACAAAGTCCCAAAAGTAAAAAACTATGAAATTATTATTCCTGAAGTTTTAGCTTTGGATTCAAGAACGGCTCTTTCAAGAAACGAAATAAACATAATAGACAAAAAGAGTTTCAAAAATCTTCAAAAATATAAAAAAATATTAACCAAAGAAATAAACACTACCGGGCTTAAATATACCGATGTTTGGGTGGAAAGGATGCGGGAAACGGCAAAAGAACTAAAGAAACATCCAAACACCATTATCATTATAGAGGGTTTTAGAAATACAGAAATGACAGAACGGGAAAACATTGCATTATCCAAAGAACATGCTTTGTTTGTTGCTTCCGTTTTTAAAGATGTATATAAAATAAAAAACACAATGGCCGCAATCGGCAGAGGCTTGGAAAAAAACGAAGAACTTATTTATAATTGTGTAATAATATCTCTGATAAAAGATATTAATCCGTCACAAAGTATTCAATAAAAATTATTTTTTTCCTATTTTATCGATAGCATCAAGGTAAGCTTTATAATGAAGAGTTTTTTTAGGCTTTTTGTATACTTTTATTTCCGCAGCGGTCGCACCGCCTTTTAACAATTTACTTTTTAAAGCAATCATTTTATCAATATCCATACTTTTATTTTTCAGCGGAATATAAAAATAGAAGTTTTTGCTGTCACAATTATCTAAATATTTTTCCGTATCTTTAACCGGTTTTAACATATTCATACAAAAAGCACCGTCGAAAGTATCATACATCAAATTAAACAACAATGCCAAATCTCCGCCGAAACCCGTTCCGGCAACATAAACCTGTATTTCTTTCGGGTTACAAGTTCTTTTCAGTCTGCTTATTTCTCTTAAAATTCTGTCGTTTACACTGTCTAAATTTTCTTTTTTTCCAATTAATTTTTTGTAATCGCCGAAATCGTAGCCCATAATAAAAAGTCTTTCTTTTTCGGATTTATATTCCCATCTGAGAGCTTCTTTAACAAAACCGCCGACCTCAAGTTTTTTCTTTTTGGGATTATCTATATCGTGAAACAACACCAATATTTTGATTTTTTCTATAACGGGTTCATCTTGCATTATGTATATATACGGAGTGTAAATATAGAAATTATCGAAAAATTCTAATTTCTCGTAAGCATAAGAATATTTTATATTTAAAAGTAAAACTGCTATTAAAAATGCCGTTTTTAAAAAATTCATAAAAATCCTTACATATTCACATGTATATTCTAATAAATTTTTTTTACTTTTTAAATAACATTTTTTTCTTGAAAAAATATCTTATTTATTGTAAATTAAGTTTTAATAAATTTAAGGACATGTATATGAACAAATATGATGTTGTTGTTATAGGCGGCGGTAATGCGGGTTGTGAAGCCGCTCTTGCTCCCGCAAGAATGGGATTAAAAACATTATTAATAACACAAAGTGTGGATTTAATAGCAAATATGCCCTGCAATCCTGCTATCGGCGGTATTGCAAAAGGTCAAATTGTAAGGGAAGTTGATGCTTTGGGCGGAGAAATGGGTTGGATTACCGATATGGCCGGTATCCAGTTCAAAATGTTAAACAAATCAAGAGGCCCTGCCGTATGGTCGCCGAGAGCTCAATGCGATAAAAAACTTTATTCCACATTTATGCAAAATTCGATAATATCACAAAAAAATTTGGATTTGTTACAGGCAACCGCCACACAACTTATAATAGAAAACGGTAAAGTTGTGGGAGTAAAAACAAATTTGGATGAAACGATATATGCACAAGCCGTTATTGTTACCACGGGAACATTTTTAAACGGTAAAATTTTTGTAGGCAAAACTGTATTTAACGGGGGAAGATTCAGCGAAGCATCTTCCACGGATTTGTCGGAATCTTTGAAAAAAGATTGCGGGCTTGAAATATCAAGATTTACAACATGTACTCCGCCGAGAGTTAACGGAAGCACGGTGGATTATTCCAAAATGACTCCGCAACCGGGAGATAATCCGCCGATACCGTTTTCGCATTTTACAAACACTAAAGTTTGGCAACAAACAAAAAAACAAGTTCCGTGCTTTTTGGTATATTCAAACGAAACAACACACAAAATTATTCAAGACAACATAAAAGAATCTTCTTTATATAACGGTCTTGCAAATGCTCACGGCCCGAGATATTGTCCGTCGATAGAAGATAAAATCGTCAGATTCCCGCAAAGAACAAGACACCAATTATTTTTGGAACCGGAAAGTTTAAGCACACAGGAAATTTATATTAACGGCCTTTTCACGGGATTAGGGGAAAAAGTTCAACAGGAAATATTACATTCCATTGAAGGTTTGGAAAATGTAAAAATAATAAGATACGGTTATGCCATTGAATACGATTATATTCCGCCTACACAAACGAAACATACTCTTGAAACAAAAAACATAGAAAATCTTTACCTTGCGGGACAAATTAACGGAACAACCGGATATGAAGAAGCCGCGGGACAAGGAATAGTTGCCGGAATAAATGCCGCACTGAAAATATTGCAAAGAGATCCTTTAATATTACACAGACAAGAATCTTATATCGGTATTTTAATAGACGATTTAGTAACGAAAAATGTCGATGAGCCTTACAGAATGTTCACTTCGCGAGCCGAATACAGATTAAGCATAAGAAACGATAATGCGGATTTAAGACTTATGGAATTAGGACATCATATAGGTTTAATATCCGATGCAATGTATAAAAAATTTACATTATACAGACAAACATTGGTAGATTTGTATGAAGGAACGGGGGCTCCGTTACCTACGGACGAAGAGCTCAGTCCATGGTCTATTGAAAAGGTTAACGAAGAACTTGAAATAACAAAAAAATACGAAGGTTATATTCATATACAGGAACAGTCGGCAAAAAAGTTAGCTAAATACGAAAACAAACAGATACCGAAAGATTTTGATTATGATTCCATTTCAACTTTGTCGGCGGAAACTAAAGAAAAGTTGAAAAAAGTTTTACCGTTAACATTGGGACAAGCTAACAGAATACCGGGAATAAAACCGAGTGATATTTTATTTTTAAATATAGCGATTGAGAAAGCCAAACAACTCACAAAGTGAGTTGTTTGAGGTATAGAGGGATAGAAGTCTGGAAGAATAGAAGATTAGAGAGAAAAAAAGTATTGGAGTTTTTATGCATAAAAACGTAAATGTTTATGTCTTTTCGGGAACGGGCAACACTCTTTTAGTTGCAAACAAAATTTCGGAAACATTTAACAAAAATTCTTACGATTCAACCGTTCACAAAATGGAATCGGTAAAACCGCAGGATATAAACTTAAATTCCACTATCGGTATAGGGTTTACTACCGCATTCTGGAACACTTTTCCGTTTGTAAGAACTTGGATAGATTCTCTTCCCGACGGCAACGGTGCCGAAACTTTTCTCTTTACCACAATGGGAGACAGTTCCTGTGCAATGATAGCTCACATTGCAAAAATCTTGGAAAAGAAAAATTATAAAATTATCGGTGCAAAAGGTTTTATAATGCCGAACAATTTTTTGCTTGTATTAAACGATGCTAAAAACATAGCAAGAATAGAAAAAAATTTATTAAAAGCAGAAGAATATGCAAAAGGTATTATTAACGGTAACGGATATATAAAAAGAACTAACATTTTTTCTTCTTTAGCTTTTTGTATTTCAAGTTTTGTTACCACGAAATTATGGAAAACAAAACTTGCGAAAAAGATAATGAAATTTAAAGTCGATACAAAAAAATGTAACGGATGCGGAACATGCGCAACTCTTTGCCCGACGGAAAACATTGAAATTAAAGATATTCCGCAATTTAAGGACAAATGTATTTTTTGTTTAAGGTGCGCATCTTATTGTCCTCAACAAGCATTAAGCAACAAAATACTTTTAAAAACTTACAGAGCCGTAAATTTAAAGGATATGTTATGGAAAAAATAATTATAGATTTTTTAGGATATATAGCTGCAACTATCACGACAATAGCTTTCTTACCGCAAATAATAAAAACGGTTAAATCCAAATCCGCTAAAGATGTTTCTATGGGAATGTTTGTATTGTTTACCACGGGAGTTTTTTTGTGGATAGTTTACGGTATTTTAACAAGCACATATCCGGTACTGATAGCAAATGCGGTTATATTCTGTTTAGCCCTTACACAAATTATATTAAAAATAAAATATGATAAAGAAGAGAAAAAATAAATGAAAAAAACATCATTATTAATATTGTTTATTCTTTTTTGCAGCACAAATATTTTCGCACTTGGAAACGATACTTTGTACAAGTATGCCAAATTAGATTTTTGTTTATCGGCAGGTTCAACGGAAACTTACGATAAAGAAGACAGAGAAAGAAGTATGGTAAGTATCGGTTTTATGGCAAATGCCGCCTTCGGATTTCAACTTAACAGGTTCAGATATGAAATTTCCTATCAGGAAAGAGCGGAAGTTTCCGAAATGTTACAAACAATGTTGGGACTTGTAAGCACTTTAACCGTTAGAGCAGGTATGGCAAATGTTTTTTACGATTATCTTACAACCAAACATTTTGCAATGTATGTAGGCACAGGTGTTGGTTTGGCTTATTATGATTTAACGATGAAAACATGGTCGGATTTTTATGAAGACAGCGGATATTCTTGTATTTTGGGCGCTTATACCGGTCTTACTTTTATAATAAAAGAAGTTTTCTTTATAGATTTAGGTTTTGACTACTACTACATAAACAAACCGGAAACAAACACTTTCGCACCGAAAATCGGTTTCCGTTATGCATTTTACTAATTGTCGTTTAGTTTGTTATTGCGAGGAGGTGTAACCGCCGCGGCAATCCATCTGTTGTCGTTTCCATACCTCAATTCTGTCATTGCCGTTAATTACTAATTATAAATTGTAAATTATAAATTATAAATTGCCAATATATATTGTTTTAATACTCTTTTTTTAATATAATGTAGTTTCATCTTAATACGGGAGGGATAAATGTTAGTTTACAATAAAAACAGAAAAATGCTTGAACCTGAAGAATACACATTTGAACTGCAGGATGTTAAAGAGCCCAACTTGTTAAGAGAAACTTTTTCTTATTCGGATATTCCTAAAATAGCTTTTAATAATACTGTTGTTCCTATGAATCCGCCTGAAAATATTTGGATGACCGACACCACTTTTAGAGACGGTCAACAGGCTTTTCCGCCTTTTACCGCAGATCAAATTTCTCATTTATTCGACTTAATGCACCGTTTGGGCGGTCCTAACGGTATGATAAGACAAACGGAATTTTTCTTATATTCCGATAAAGACAAAGAAGCTGTAAGAAAATGTCAGGAAAAAGGTTATGAATTTCCGCAAATTACTTCTTGGATAAGAGCCAACAAAAATGATTTTAAGTTAGTTAAGGAAATGGGAATAAAAGAAACAGGTATTTTAACATCTTGTTCCGATTACCATATATTCTTAAAACTGAAGAAAAACAGAAGACAAGCTTTGGATATGTATTTAGATATTGTTAGAGCCGCTTTAGAAGAAGGTATTGTTCCGAGATGTCACTTTGAAGATATTACAAGAGCGGATTTTTACGGTTTTGTTATACCTTTTGCAAAAGAGTTAATGAAACTTTCGAAACAAGCAAATATGCCGGTAAAAATAAGAGCATGCGATACATTGGGTTTCGGAGTTGCATATCCCGGTGTTGCTTTACCGAGAAATGTTAACGGAATAATGTATGGTTTAACTCACCATGCCGGTGTTCCTTCCGAATGGCTCGAATGGCACGGACATAACGATTTTTACAGAGCATTAACAAATTCTACATTTGCTTGGCTTTACGGTTGTTCCGGAATTAACGGAACATTGCTCGGAATAGGGGAAAGAACCGGAAATACTCCTATAGAAGCTTTAGCCATAGAATATGTTGCTTTCAGAGGCGACCATAACGGTATGGACTTATCCGCAATAACCGAAATTGCAAAATATTTTAAGACGGAATTAAAATATGATATTCCGAATATGCAGCCGTTTGTGGGTGCACATTTTAATTCCACAAGAGCAGGTATTCATGCAGACGGATTATTAAAAGAACAGGAAATATACAATGTGTTTGATACTAAAGCAATATTGAACAGACCGCCGGAAGTTGCAATTACCGACAGAGCAGGTCTTGCCGGTATTGCTTATTGGATAAATACTCAACATCCGAACTTTAAAGATGATGACAAAAAAATAGATAAGACACATCCGGGAGTTGTAAAGATAAAAGAGTATATCGACGAACTTTTTAAAGGAGACAGAAGAAATCCTTTAACAAAAGAAGAACTTAACTCGTTGGTGGAAAAATATATCATTAACGGATAGTCGTTTAGTCTGTCATTCCGGACTTGATCCGGAATCTATAAAAAAAACAAAAAGCAGGAAGATTTTTCTTCCTGCTTTTTTTATTCATTATACATTGTAAATTGTACATTATACATTGTCGTTTGGTATTTCCAATATATGGTATGTGTTTTTAACGGGCAATATAAATCTGAAAGGTTTTAGATTTGTATATTTTTTTACTACATTAAAATCTTTATCCAAACAATAAACATCTATGTTGAATTTCATAAAACAAGTGTGTATGGAATTACATTTTTTAATAAGCAAATTAAAAGATTTTTGTTCAGGCACAAACATTAACCCTTTGAATCTTTCAAAAAAAGATTCGGCAACATAAACATCTTTGTATTCTTTGTTGTCGATAATCAAATCTGTTTTCTTCAAAATAGTCTCTTTTTTCTTTTTAGCTAAAACGAATTTATCTTTTAAATTCTTTGAAAGCAACCAACGACAAACAACAAACAGCAAACTATAAGCTAATTTTTGTTTTGCAAAAATTGATAGGTGTTTTCCGCAAAATATGAGCTTCTTACATATTTTCCCGATACACAGGTTTTTATACCGACATCCAAAGCTTTTTGTTTCAAACTTTCAAATTCTTCGTCGGTATATTCTTTTACCATTTCGGCATTATCTTTTAACGGTTTCAAATATTGACCTATTGTTAAAATATCACAATCTATTCTTTTTAAATCTTTAAAAAGTTCAAGGAGTTGTGTTTCCGTTTCACCGAGTCCCAACATTATTCCGGTTTTTGTAATAAATCCTTTTTTCTTTGCATAACTTAAAACATCCAAAGATCTGTTATAATCAGCCCATTTTCTGAACTTATATAAAGAGGGGACAGTTTCCACATTATGACCTAAAACATCCGGTTTTGAAGATAATACAACATCTATACTTTTTGTATCACCTTTAAAATCCGGAACCAACAATTCTATTTTTATATCACTTATTTCTTTTCTTATAACATTAACCACATTTTTAAAGTGTTCCGCTCCGCCGTCGGGCAAATCATCTCTTGTTACCGAAGTTATAACGACATATTTTAAGCCCAAATTCCTTATTGTGTTTGCCAATTTTAAAGGTTCGTCTTTATCTATATCCAACGGCTTGCCGTGTGTTGTAGCACAAAAAGCACAATTTCTTGAACAAACATCACCCAATATCATAAAAGTTGCCGTTTTATGTTTGAAACATTCACCTATATTCGGACATTTAGCGGCTTGACATACGGTATGAAGTCCGCTTTGTTTAAAGTTTTTTTTCAATAAATCCAAATCCGCCAAACTTATTCTCTTCTTTTCCACAAAAAAAATCCTCCGGATTTTTTAAGCTTAAAGCTTATAGCTTATAGTTTTTGGTAAAATTTTGTCTCACAAAATTTTCTAACAAACAACAAAAATTCACTTTGTGAATTTTTACAACAAACTTTAAGCTTTCAGCTATAAGCTATAAACAGATTTAATTTTTGTTTTTAAAAAATTAAATCAAATAGTAAATAAACGGGACATCTACTTCTTTTTCGAACTTATCCGACACTTCAAAATCAGGTTCGAATAAAGTTTCTATCAATTCATTTACCAACTTTTCGTCATAAAAAGCAACATTAATTTCTCTGTTCTTAAACATACTGAGTTTATTAAAATTCGCACTGCCCACACAAGCCCAGTTATCATAAACCGCAGCTTTAACATGTGTCATTTTAGGATAAAAATAAACATCTATACCGTTTTCTATAAAATAGTTTGCTATTTTTAAATTCGTTTTATCGTATATAACCAAATCATTTACACCCGGCAATATAATTTTTACATCCACGCCCCTTTGTTTGGCAAGAACAAGTTCTTCTGCCAACACTTTTTCCGTAAAGTAAGGATTTTCTATATATATTCTTTTTTTTGCTCGTCTTATAGCTTCAAGTTGTGCTTCATATATTTGGTAATCCGTTGAATCCGTATACAACAACCTTACATTTATCATATCGTCTGCAGGTTTGTTTTCTTTTCTTTTTACTTTTGTAAATAAGCTTCTGTATGCTACGGCAAAATCGCCGCCAAGCCCCGCAAACGACCAGGATTTGTAAAAAAGTTTTACTATGGGTGAAACAACAGGTCCTTCCAAAGATACCATTAAATCGTGCCAATTATATCTGTATTCGCTTGCAATATTCATACCGCCTATATACGCTTTCTTTCTATCCACCAAAAATATTTTTCTGTGGTCGGAAATAAGCCAAGTATCCGGATGCATTCTTACTTTAATATCGGAATCTTCTTTTAAAGTATCAACAATATCTTTCGGCTCTTTATAATCTTTTATTATGGGGTCTTGATTTGATTTGGAATTTGTAAGACTTCCGATATAATCTATCAATACTCTTACATCAACTTTTTTCGAAAGTTCTTTCAAAAGACTTATTATTTCCATAGCAAAAGTATCTGTTTTAAAAATGTACATCTGTATAAAAACGGAATGAGTTGCCTGTTTTGCGGTTTCTATAAAATCATTAAAAAAACTTTCTCCGTCTATAAGAAGTTTTATATCGGCTTTATATTCTTTTGTCCCCAAATCTTCGTCTAAAAATCTATTAAAATCATCCAAATCCATCATACATTGATTACAGTCATTATCCAAATAAAAATCTTCCGTTAAAATGGGAGCAAACGACATGAGAGACGACGATGCCGTAGAAAACAATCTGTATCCCGATGTAAAGGGGGATTTTATTATGGGAACGATATGGTTTTTCACTATAAACGAATATAAAAATTTACCGCTTGAAACCAATATATTGCTGTCATTTTCTTTCTTTTGATAAGGCGGCAAAATCAAAGGCATAACATAATTTTTTTCGGTATCCACATAGAAATAAACTATATCGGAAATGTTTTTTGTTAAAGCCAAAAATTTTGTTTCATCGGGAAATTTTTTCTTTATAATATTTACAACACTTTCTATTGCTTCTTTTGTTTTTTGTTTATTGTATTTCTTTTCTTCTTTTAACTCTTTACTTAATGAAGGAGCGGATATGTTGCCGTCAACATTATAAACATTATCCAATTGTATTTCCGCTTCTAACTCTTTGGTTGTTCCTAAATCCGTTTCGTATTCATATTTTAATATTGCCAATTTCTTTTTTATACCGTTTTCAATAACCATTTCGTTGATTATTTGTTGATATTTTTCATTTGATATTATTTCTACCGATTCCATATCGTTTTCTTTCTTTTTTGTTTTTTCGGCATCCAATTTCAATCTTTTAACGGAATTATTTTTGTATTGTTTGGGAATTCTTAGTGTAAGATAAAGATTTTTTGCACCAAAATCCAAAAAAAGTTTGTTTTTTATCACAAAAACATTTGAAGGGATTATTGAATAGTTAGCAATAGCGGACAAATCAATTTGTTCTTTCTGAGAACAAAAGCATACAGATACAAACAAGACAGTAAAAAGTAATGATAAGAAATATTTGAGCATAAGAATTAGTAATTAGCAATTAGTAATTAGCAATTTCTGTGTCTTTCGGACAAATATTTGATAGATTCCGAATCAAGTTCGAAATGACATCCCCTTATTTGCATTATTGCAAACAAAGTAAAGCAATGTTAGCCATATATCTTTGTCGTTAATTCCTAATTTCTCATTTCTAATTACTAATTTATTAAAATTTCTTTTACAAATTTTAATGTTTAAAGTGTCTCATAGATGTAAATATCATTGCAATGTTTTTCTCGTTTGCCAAATCTATAGAAAGATTATCTCTTATAGAGCCTCCCGGTTGAATAATTGCGGTAACATTTTCTTTTGCCGCACCTTCTACAACATCAGGGAACGGGAAAAATGCATCGGAAGCAAGTACCAAAGGATATTTATTTTCATCTATTTCGAATTTTGCTTCTTTCATTTTCTTTATTGCTATATTTAAAGAATCTATTCTGCTCATTTGTCCTGCACCGACACCAACGGTTTGTTTGCCTCTGACAAGAATTATTGCATTGGATTTTACATGCTTACAAATCTTCCATGCAAATTCCAAAGATTCTCTTTCTTCTTTAGTAGGTTCTCTCTTTGTTATTGTTTTTGTTTCGTTTAACAACTGTTCATCTCTGTCTTGAACAAGCATACCGTCTGCCATCATTCTGTATTCGGTTGACGGTTTCTTTACATATTTGTTAGGTTGTCTTAAAATTCTTATATTCTTCTTTGTCATAAGAACATCCAAGGCATCCTGACAATAATCGGGAGCAATAACACATTCAACAAAAAGTTTCGCTATTTCTTCAGCTACAGCCTTATCTACAACCATATTAAAAGCAAGTATTCCGCCGAAAGCGCTTACAGGGTCGCATGCAAGAGCTTTCAAATATGCATCTTTAACATCTGTTCCTTCCGCACATCCGCAAGGATTGTTATGCTTAATTATTGCACAAGCCGGATTGTCAAATTCGTGAACAAGTCTCCAGGAAGCTTCCAAATCCAAATAATTGTTATAAGAAAGTTCTTTACCGTGCAATTGTTTTGCGGAAATTGCCGCACAAGAATTTTCTTCGTTACCGAAGCTGTATAATGCTGCTCTTTGATGAGGATTTTCGCCGTATCTTAAAGAAGCAAGTTTTTTTAAAGGAATTGCCTGTTGAGAAGGAAAATCTTCATAAGACAAATAATTTGAAATTAATGCATCGTAATATGCGGTATGTCTGAATGCCGTTCCGGCAAGTTTAAGTCTTAAATCGTTATTTACGGTTTTATTTTTTAAATTATCTATTATTACGGAATAATCGGCAGGGGAACAAACTATTAAAACATCTTTATAATTTTTTGCGGCTGCTCTTATGAGAGTTACTCCGCCGATATCTATATTTTCGATAATATCCTGGGATATATTTTTATCCGCAGGTTTTGCAATTTTTTTTGCAGTTTCTTCAAAAGGATACAAATTTACCGCTACTATATCTATTGTGTTGATTCCGAGCTTTTTTAATTCTTCCATGTGTTTGGGAATATCTCTTCTTGCAAGTATTCCGCCGTGAATTTTAGGATTTAATGTTTTTACTCTGCCGTCGAGCATTTCCGGAAATCCCGTAACATCGGATATTTCTTTACATTCTATTGAATTTTCTTTTAATTTTTTTGCGGTTCCTCCGCTGGAGATAATATCATAACCTAAAGATTTTAATTCTTTAGCAAATTCTACTATTCCCGTTTTATCACATACACTTAACAATGCTGTTGCCATTTTTAATCTCCTTATATTTTAGCTTATAGTTTATAGCTTATGGTTTTCGGTAAAAATTCACAAAGTGAATTTTTGATATTTATTAGAAAATTTTGTTTTACAAAATTTTACATTAAACTTTCAGCTGTAAGCTCTAAGCTTTAAGCTGTAGTTTAGTCTTCTTCTATTTCCGCATCAAATTCTCTAAATGCTTTAGCTATGTCCTGCGAAGCAAAACCTCTTCTCTGAAAAAACATAGCCGTCTTTCTGACTTCGTTTTTATCCTTACCGTCAAATTTAGAAAATTTCTTTTTCATTATATTTATAATTTGCATGTAAGGTTCGTTTTCTTCGTCACTTTCCATTACTTTTGAAATTATTTCGTTATCTATATCGTGTTGTTTTAACTCGTTTTTTATATAAAAAGGACCTTTCCCTCTGCTTTGCAAATATTCAACCAAATTTTGTGCAAAAACTTCGTCGTTTATATAATTAAGTTCAACAAATCTTGTTATAACTTTTTCAATATCTTTTTTTTCAAAGCCTCTCGATAACAGTTTATCGGACAAACTTTTTTTGCTGTAAAGTTTATGTGATATTAAATAAAAAGCATAACTTGTAATTCTGTTGAAATTATTATGCTTCAACACTTTATTGAAAGTATCTTCGTCAATAAACAGACTTTTTTTTAAACCGAAACTTACAATTGTTTCGGCATCAATCAAAATTGCCGTTTCGTTATCGAAAAAGATTTTAAAATAATCTTTTATCTTAGGATACTTTCTAATTTCCGTAATGTTTGGCATAATAACACCTTTAAAAAGTATATTTTAGCATTATAAAAATTGCTTTGCAATTTTGAAGTATAGATGTATGGATGTATATATGTATAAAAAAACATGGATTGCCACAGGACCGGAACCCTTCGCAATGACAAAAGGTTGTCATTACGAGCACAGCGAAGTAATCTATAAAAAATTTGTGCCGCAGGCACACCGAAAACTTTTCACCCTTTCACCCATTCACCTCTTCACCTGTCTTTTTTCATTGTCGTTAATTATAAATTGTAAATTATAAATTGTAAATTGTATAATATATACCATTATGGAAAACAATGTAACCAGGCCCGAATGGTCATCAAGAATAGGTTTTATTTTAGCGGCGGTAGGTTCTGCCGTAGGTTTAGGCAATATATGGAGATTTCCTTATATTATGGGTAAATACGGCGGTTCCGCATTTCTTTTGGTATATTTACTCATAATTCTTTTCGTATGCTCTTTACCTTTAATTTGTGAACTCGCTTTCGGAAAAAGAACAAAAAAAGAAAGTATCGGTGCTTACGGTTCGGTAAACAAAAAATTAAAAATTTTCGGATGGTCAAATGTTATAACAGCCACAATAATAGCATCTTTTTATTTTGTTATAGGCGGATGGTTACTTAATTATATATATATCAATATAGCAAACACTATTATAACGGATTACGGTTCTTACTTTGAAAACTTTGTTTCTTCGCCTGTTCTTCCGTGCATACTAACAACTCTTTTTCTTTTTATGGTTATGTTTTTTATATTCAGGGGAGTAAATAAAGGAATCGAATTTATAAACAAAGTTATGATGCCTTTATTTTTACTTATAATAATTATTTTATGCATTTTCTCAATGTCGTTACCTAATGCCTCTTCCGGGCTGAAATTTATGTTCATGCCGGACTTTTCAAAAATAAACGGGGAAATGTTGCTTGCTGCACTCGGGCAATCATTGTTTACTTTAAGTATCGGTATGGGAATATTACTCGTTTACGGCAGTTATATGACAAAAAAAGAAAATGCGGCAAGAAGTGCTTTTATGATAATTTTTTCCGATACAATGTTTGCTCTTCTTGCAGCCATCATGATTTTTCCTGCGGCTTTTTCGTTCGGTTTGAATGTTAATTCCGGAGCAGGGCTTGCATTTATTACATTACCTAACATTTTTGCACAAATTCCTTACGGCAACATATTTGCCGTATTATTTTTCGTATTGCTGTTTTTTGCGGCATTTACTTCTTCCATAAGTATTGTGGAAGTTCCTACGGCGGCATTAATAGAAAACTTCCATTTATCAAGAAATAAAGCTGCCGCTATAGTTTCCGTTATTGTTTTTGCATTAGCTGTTCCGGTAACTTTATCTATGGGAATATTCGGTGGATTTAAATTGTTCGGCTTAAACTTATTTGATTTCTTCGACTATATAACATCCAACATATTGTTACCTTTAAATACAATCATACTCTGTATTATAATAGGATGGTTTGTTAAATTAAGAAATATCAGAGCATTTCGTAACAAAACCATATATGCAATATTTAACTTTTTATTAAGGTTTGTTACTCCCGTAGCTTTAACGTTACTGATTTTATTCGGAACAATTTTAAAGAAATAAAAAATGATTGATCAAGAAAAATATAATTTATTGAAAGAAGCCGAACAACAAGCCCAAGCAAACATGGAAACTCCCCAAAAAAAGAAAAGAAAGTGGGGGTGTTTAATTACAATTCTTATAGTATCCGGTTTAATAATGATATTTTATACTTTCATTATTTATTACAGACACCGCCTATTTATTGATCTTGGATTGTAAGTTTATACCTTTCAAATCTCTTCCGGACGGATTTTGGAATACATGTAAATCAAACTCACCTATTACCGATAACAAATGATCGAAAACATCCGCTTGATAAGATTCGTAAACTAACCAATCTGCAGTGTTGGTAAAACAATAAACTTCTAAAGGAAGTCCTTCCGGTGTAGGATCCAATTGTCTTACAAATGCGGAAAAGTTGTTGTTTATGAAAGGTCTTGTTTTGATATATTGTTGACAATATATTCTAAACATACCGATATTGGTTAAATATCTTCCGTTATACATTGTATCTTGTGTATTATGTTTGGTATTATAGTCTGTAATTTCTTTTTCTTTTCTGTCGATATATTCTTTTAAAAGTTCAAACTTTTGTAATTTCTTAAGCAATTGTTCATCAACAAACTTTATACTCTGCATATCTATATAAAAACTTCTTTTTATTCTTCGTGCACCTACTTTCTGCATTTCTCTCCAACTTTGAAAAGATTTGGATATTAAATCGTAAGCGGGGATTGTAACTATTCTGTTATCCCAATTTTTAACATATACCGTTGTTAAAGAAATGTCCGTAACATTTCCGTCTACACCGTAAGCCGGCATTTCTATCCAATCACCGAGTCTTATCATCTTGTTCATTGAAAGTTGCCAACCCGCAGTAAGACCTACAATAGTATCTTTAAACACTATCATTAAAACAGATGCCATTATTCCGAGTGAAGAAATAAAATACATCGGTTGTTTACCGACGGTATATGCCAATATTATTAAAAAAGCAAAAAAGTTTATAAATATTTTTATGAACTGAATAAAACCTTTAATAGGAATTTCTCTGCCGGTATCGTGAATAATTTGTATAACGGTTAATACTTTATTAACTATAAGAACTATACATATTAAGAAATAAATGTTTATAATTTTGTTGATTACATGTTGCAACTGAGCAAACTCTTCCGGAAAGAAAAGAATTGAAACAAAGTTTGCAATAAAACCGGCGGCAACATAACCGATAACGGAAAAAATATTAGCTTCTCTTATTGCATAAACCCATTTTTTGCTTCTTAATTTAAAGTATTTGCTGTTTATATACATTCTTGAAAGAATTCTGGAAAAATACCAAATAAAGTATAAAAGCAAAATAAAAAGTAAAATTGCCGTTAATGTTGCTACAGTTTCTACATATTGTTGCGGTAAACCGATTTTGTTTAATAAAAGTATTATATAATTCATAATGTTTAGATTATACAAAAAAAATTTTAATTTTTTTAGCGAAACGAGTTTGCCTTTTACTATTTTATAGCGACCTTAATATTTTGGTTATACTTTTGCAACTAACTCAATCGAGTATGCCCTTGCGGGATCCATATACACTTCATTCGTTAGTTGCTTCATTCTAACACAAAATCTTAAGGTCTTTAACGGTCCAAAGACAACTCTTTCCTTTGTTATTCCGAACTTGATTCGGAATCTATAAAAAATCGTCCGCAGGACACCGAAATTTCTAATTACTAATTGTTGAGACTGTCATCCCGCACTTGATGCGGGATCTCGCCGTTGCCGTTGTTGACTTTTAAAGGATTTTAAGATTTTAAATTATAACGAAGTATTTGGTGAATGAAGTGTACATAAAAGTAAGCGATAGCGGTTGGTACTCGATTGAGCAAAATACGAAGTTAGAATTTAAAAGATAAATCCGTTTCGCTACAAATTCTTTTAACAAAGAATTTGTCCCGCCTCAATGTCGAGGCGTTTTTCTATTTCCTGATAGTTCGGCATATACTTTTCTAAAAAATTATAAAATCTCTTTTTATGTCCGGGGTGAACAAGGTGTGTAAGTTCGTGAAGAACGACATAATCTATACATTCTGCGGAAGCTTTATACAAATGTAAATTCAATGTAATTTCGGCAGTTGTAATTTTGCAGCTGCCCCATTTACTTTTTAACGGTTTAATTTTCAGTGTGGGTTGGGGAACATTATATTTCTTAAATATCGGTAAGAACTTATCCATAACTTTTTGAAAATACGGTTTTGCTTCGGCTTTAAGGAATTCGTTATATTGTTTCTGTAAATAATCTTTATCTTTGGAATTTTTTGAATATATGTATAAATTAAATCCGTCCAACACAACTTTGTCGTTCATGCTTTCATAAATATAAACAATGTATTGGCTGTCCAATATTTTTACCGTTCCTCCGTTAACCAATTCGTCTTTTATGTTTTCTTCTTTAGCTTTTTGAAATTTGTTTATATTTTTTTCTATCCATTTTTTTGTTTTATTTGAATTCAAAAATTTATAAATGGTTTCTATGTTCATATTTAGCGGAATAGGCACTACTATATTCAAATCGGGGGAAATTCTTATATAGTAATTTTTTATCTTTTTTCTCTCTATATGAACGGGAACAGTTTTATTTTCCGATAATTGTAAATTATAAATAATTTCTTCCATAATATTTAGTAAAACAAACTATAACAAAAATGTCAATAAAAACTCTAATTTACAATTTATAATTTATAGTTTATAATTAAACTAATAAATCAAGGAGAGTTTTATGTTAAATATAGGGTGTCATTTATCTGCTTCCGATGGTTATGTTGCCATGGCAAAACAAGCCATTGAAATAGGTGCTAATACTTTTCAGTTTTTTACAAGAAATCCGAGAGGTTTTAAAGCAAAAGATATAGATGAACAGGATATTAAAGAATTTTTAGAAATTATAAAAGCTCACAAGTTCGTTAAAATTCTTGCTCATGCACCATACACATTAAATCCATGCTCTGCAGATAAAAGAGTAAGAGAACTTGCAAAAGAAATATTTATAGATGATTTAAAAAGAATGGAATATACTCCAAACAATATGTATAACTTTCATCCCGGAAGTCATGTAGGTCAAGGTATTGATGCCGGAATAAAAATAATAGCAGATACATTAAATGAGGTATTAACAAAAAAACAAACAACAACAGTGTTGCTTGAAACAATGTCGGGAAAAGGAAGTGAAGTTGGTTCTAAATTTGAAGAATTAAAACAAATAATAGATTTAGTTGAATTAAAAGATAAAGTTGGAGTATGTTTGGATACTTGCCACATTTACGATGGTGGTTACGATATTGTTAACGATTTGGATAATGTAATAAAACAATTTGATAGTATTATCGGTTTGGAAAAATTAAAAGCAATTCATTTAAATGATACAAAAAATCCGTTTGCTTCTCATAAAGATAGACATGAAAAAATAGGAGAAGGTCATTTAGGACTTGATGCAATAAGTAAAGTAATAAATCATCCTAAATTAAAAAATTTGCCTTTTTATTTGGAAACTCCTAACGAAATAGACGGATATGCCAAAGAAATAAAAATATTGAAAGAAGCTTACAAATAAAAAATATGAATAATAATGAAATTTTACACAAAGTTGATAATAATAAAGAAATTCTCATAAACAAAATGTATGTGGGAAGATATCTCAACGATAATATAGGGCATGAAGTTATTAACCTTATTAAATCGGATAACGGGCAAAACTACATATATGTAAATCCTTATGGTTCTATGGACAAAAAGCATAATAATAAAATAGATACCATTCTTCTTGTAAGAAATAGCAACATTAAAGACACTTTTGAAATTCTTGCACAAGCTTATGATTTAGAGCAGGTTAATTTTTCTCAAAGAAAAAACAAAGATAGAGAAAAACAACTTGAGTATATTTATGAAAATAGTATCAAATACAACGATAAATATGTGAATAAAATATTTTATGAAAATGAAAAAAATGAAGAAGCAATATATATTTCTTTTCGAGCAAATAAAGTAAAACGACCTAAAAAGCCTATATATATTTCTTTTTTACCTACAACCCAAAAAGATATTTGCGATAAAGACTCAAAATATATTTTGATATATTTAAATTCATGTAAGCAACAAAACAATACAAATAAGACGAATATTGTTAATATTGCCAAACAAAGTTTAAAAATGTATATAGGAAACAAAGAAATAAAATATAACAACAAAATTGTAGACCAGAGCAAAGTTTTTGAAAAATTAAAGTATATAATAGAAAACTCCGATTATTGGAAAAAAGAAAATTCTACTAAAAAAGTTAAAGAAATAATCCAAGAATATGAAAATGGTACTGATATTAATCATTTTAATATTATAGATATTATAGACAAGAATTATGATGAAGTAATTTTTTCAAATATGTTTAAATATATATTTTCCGCAAATCCGAAAGCTTTTTGTTCTTTTGCAAACACAGTTCTTAAAAATAATTTTAAAAACAATAAATTAAATTTATCGGAACAGTTTAATATTGAAAGAGAAAAAGGACATACCGATTTGTTAATAACAGATAAAACAAACAAAAATATTATAGTAATTGAAAATAAAATCAAATCGGGAATTAATGGAAAAGATCTTTTTTTAGAAGATAAAAAAGTGAAGGGACAATTATATGAATACTATCGTTATGCAAATGGAGAAATTTTTGAATATTATAAAAATAAATTTTTTTATATTTTTGTTCCGGATTATAGCTATATAAGTGAAACCGACCTTTATCCTAAAAACACTTATAAGATAATCAAATATAGCCAAATATATGATTTCTTTTATAAGTATAGAAAATATTTTGAGAATGTTTTATATTTTAAAGAATTTTTATATGCTTTACAAAAACATATATCAAATACCGATAATATTTTAGAACAGACAACTCATAAAAGATTTATAGAAAGTATAAAAAGCAAAAATTAACTCTAGTCATTTACTGCTTTTCTAATTGTTTTTCTATCCATTTCATAATCAGTTCAACAATATAATCTTGTTGCTGTTGTGTTAATTGTGTTCCAATGGGAAACTTGTGCCACTTATTTATACATTTTCTGCAACAAGTTGCCGTTGCGTGTTGAGCAATAAATACGGGATGACCTTTCATGGGAGTTTGTTTTCCGTCGTTGGCAACATAGGCGGGGGCAACTCTTTTGGATATAAAATCTTGAGCGTGTTTTTTTATTGTTTCAAGCCCTTTTTGATTTATGTAGTCAATATCTTTCTGCTTTAACTTGAAACTGCTTCTAAATGTAGATTTTGCCAACCTATCTAAAATTTCCATTTTAATTTATAGCGACCTTAATATTTTGGTTATAATTTTGCAACTAACTCAATCGAGTATGCCCTTACGGGATCCATATACACTTCATTCGTTAGTTGCTT
>ODAJ012192916.1_pt1 | contig 32645 bp, 24 predicted proteins | sample 1539241 | NCBI WGS metagenome assembly ODAJ01 (sample SAMN02144231, study PRJEB22623) | gut metagenome | biome: sheep rumen | host: Ovis aries | place: New Zealand
TTTTTGACGATTTCGGCCGCCTTTTTATTGTTCAAATGTCCCGACTCCCCTACTATGCGCTGTTTTAGCAGATAAGGGTACGACCCGTTTAGCAACATATCATGGTCGTAATTTGCCTCCAACACCAAATAATCGGTCTCTCCTATCAGTTTGTTCAAGTAGTCGGTACTTTCACCCAAGTCGGTCGCAATGGTGAACACCTTATCCCTATACTCTATTTTATAGCCTACATTGTAAACATCATGCGGAAGTTCAAAAGCAGTAATCCTAAATTCTCCTATTTCAAAGGGCACCAGGGGCGTTATAATGTTACGTTCTTGGTATCCGACCTCATATTGTGACCTGTAGCCTGTTGAGGTTAAAGAAAATGTTTCTGCCGTTGAATAGAAAGGGATGTGCAACCTGTTGCTTATACTGTTTGCACCTCTTGTATGGTCGGCATGCGCATGGGTCAGTAATACACCGAATATATTGTCATACGTTATACATACATTGCCCAATAACTTTTGTATTCGTCTTTGGCTTATTCCAACATCTATCAAGATGCCATATTTCTCTGTACCTAAAAATATACAGTTTCCGCTACTACCACTTCCTAAACTTATAAATCGAAGGTTCCCCATTCTCTTCTATAAATACAAACAAAAGGCTAGTGAATTTCACTAGCCTTTCTGTCGATTAGCAAATTATGTTTATTTCACGATCTTTTTCAACTGCTTTGCGCTACGCAAGCCGTTTGACTGAACTTGCTGCTTCAGCTTTCCATACTTGTTCTGGTGGGCAAGCATCTGCAACAACTCGTTACCAGTGTAGGTGTTGTGGTTAGTGGCTGTTACAATGCTTCTCTGGTCAGTCAGTGAAGATGGCATGTTCATAATTTTGCCATTCTGAATAGTCAAAGGAATTGCATTGTGGCCAGAAACGAAACAGTAGTTGTTCAGGAACTTGTTTTCTTCGATGCTGTTAAACGGATTTGCAATTAACACCATATAATAATTGCCATTCAAATTTGCTGGCAACGAATAGGTGAACTGCATCTTTTTGCCACCAAGTTCTTTTGCCATATTCTGGCCTGCTGCCAAGTCGGCATTGGTTGCGTAGTTTTCTGCAGGATTTGTTGCAACACCTTCGTAGTCTGCGCCGTTACCTTTCTCGGTGTAAGCGTCGTGGAAAAGGATAACCTTGTCGTTCAAGTTCTTTGCGTTAAACAACATATAAACTACACTCCAGTCTTGGCTTGCTGAAATGGTAGAGTTACCGGTGTTTTCAATGTTATAGGTAAGAGTTCTGGTGCCATCGGCATTCTCTTTGTCAGCATAAACATGGGCAGTAAGGTCGTTTGCCGATGTTGCCTTCAATTTTGCAGAACTCAAAGAGTTTTCTGCAGGGGCGTCAGATGCTTTGTTGTAGGCAATCCAACCACCAAACACGAATTGATTGATAAAGTGATTGTAACCAACCCAGATGCAGCCGTTATCACCCCATGAAGTAGAACCCCATGAGTTACGTACACGGAAAGCCTGCTTACTATCGTCGTAACCCGTTACAACCATTGCATGGTAAGCGTGCTGGCCCTTATAGTCCTTTGTATCACTGGTAATAACCGAACTTCCTTGCCATCCCATAAAACGCTCTCCTAATTGTGCGCCAATTAGAATTGGGTAGCCTTTTGAAAGATAGTATTTGAAGTTGGCCACATTCATACCCTGAGGATTTGAAGACATTGCTTCTGAATATGCAATGACACGATAACCATTCAGCTTGTTCTTGGTATTACCAGAACCAGCAATACCATCACAAGTCATCTTGCTGTTCGTGAAAGGAACAGAAGACATTGACGCACATCCATTTTTCATCATGGCTTCCAATGCAGGTTCGAAGTTCGAGCCATCGCAATTCCTGCTCTTTCCTGATGTTGGAATCAAGTGCCACAAGTCGACTGCACTACACTGGTATGAAGCGTTACTCAACTGCGATGAGGTATAACCTTTCTCTTTTGCATCCAACGCAGACTTCATACCATAACCGGTAGCCCAAGCAACACAGGTACCATAGTTACCCTGGTTGCCAACAGGAGGGAAATACTTCGACAAATCTACTTTTGAAGGCAGGTCACCTGCAGTGTCATCGTCATAAACAAGGGCGTCTTCCTGATCTTCAACATGCTCGTCTTCCATATTGTAACCAAGCATACCCAACAAGAAGTCCAACACTGTATTTATCACTTCCATGGTGTCATCCGAACAACTGGTCATAGTTGTCATTGGCATAAAGACAGCCATCAGAATGACTAATTTTTTCTTTAGAAAATGAAGAACCATATATTTGAATTTTATTATTTAATTTCAAATTGCTTACTTTCAAGCACATTCACTTTTACCGCATTCTTGACATTCGCGCCTTCAAATAACGGCTCAATTAAAAAGTAGCAGTTATTTGCTGACAAACCTTCGAACTGCGACTGGTTAAAGCGAGACTTTCCCAATATCACCGATTCGTCAAGTTGCAATTCTTTGCAAAACTTACACGAAAGCATATCCAGCTCTTCTATACGGACATTGTTCATCAGCACATTTCCTGAAAATTGGCCATAGTTTATAAGGGCGCGTCCTTTTACATTTGACATCGACAAATCTAAAAGCGATTCGCATACCACATTGCTGAACTGGAAGTTTGTGCATTGCATACTTTGTAGCATACAGTCTTGCTTGAATTGGGCGTCCATCATATTTACGCCACCCAACGTCCGTAAATCTACCATCGAGAACCCCTTCTCGGCCTTTACTTCCCACAACTGCACGCCACTACCCTTCACAAAAATACTGTTAAGGTCAGCATTTTCACGGAAAACCGACTGTGCAAGATTTAACGAACCCCCGATAGAGGTGTAATTAAAGTCTACCGTGTTACGAAAATCGCACGCACGGAACGACACATTGTTATCGAACCGGGCTTGGTGTGAAATCTTGCCCTCTTGCGAAGAACAAGTCACTTTGCCCAAAAAAACACATTTAACAAAAAGGATTTCTGGCTTGACAGTATGCAGCATTGAACCGTTCGCATCGGCACAACGCTCTTCTATCTTTGTGAAGTCAAGATCGTCGGAAATGATTTTATCTACTAACTGGATATTTTTCCCTTTATTTATCTGTTTTATAATATCCTTTGCCTCTATCATTTTGTCGTCTTTTGCAAAACCACACGAGCAAAGAAAGAACGATATTACAGATAATACAAAAATCTTTTTCATACAATTTAGAATAATACAGCAAAGATATAAAATCTTATACAAACACTTTGCCATTGTATGAAAAAACACTCCATTCTTTATTATCTTTGTTCATTCTATAAAAAAACGAATATGTACAATAAAACTACACCCATCGTCAATGTTGGCATTATGTCTGACAAGAAAATAGAATTTGTTCTTAATAAATCGTATTTATTGAAGAATAACGGGGCGTCTTTCATTGGCGAACAGGTGGTTGAATTCAATAACGGTGCCGTTCTTTTTAATGGCGAATCTTTCCGCGAATTGGTCTTTGAACCTCAAGAAGAGGCTGCTTCTTTCGATTTGAAAGATGTAACAATAGGTATAAATTTTCATTGGCAACAAAAAGAGAACCAGCGTTTTGAGGGCGGACTAAAATTTATTGCTGAAGAGAACCAGCTAACTGCTGTCAATACTATTGATGTTGAAAAATACCTCACTAGCGTTATATCTTCGGAAATGAGGGCAACATCTTCTTTCGAATTGTTAAAGGCCCACGCGGTTATTTCTAGAAGTTGGCTGATGGCCCAAATTAACAAGCAGGAAAAAAAAGAGAACGACTCCATTTCAATTGAACGTAACAACGAACTGATAAAATGGTACGACCACGACGACCACAAAAACTTCGATGTGTGTGCCGATGACCACTGCCAACGTTACCAAGGCATAACGAAACAAACTACCGACGCGGTGGTTAAGGCTATTGACGCTACCAGAGGCGAGATTTTAATGTCTGATGGAGAAATTTGCGATGCCAGATTCTCTAAGGCTTGCGGCGGGGTTAGCGAAACCTATGAAAATTGTTGGGACGATACACCTCACCCCTATCTGGCCAAGGTTATTGACAATGAGACCGAAACATACCAGCCGGCGGCTGATTTAACTAACGAAGAGAATGCTAAGAACTGGATTTACAACGGCGACAAAGATTCGTTCTGCAATACAGTTAGTAAACGCATTCTAAGCCAGGTGCTGAACAACTACGACCAATCGACGAACGACTTCTACCGTTGGCAGGTACAGTATACTCAAGAAGAAATTCAGAACGTCATTAAAACAAAGAGTGGTTTCGATTTCGGTGATATAATTGATTTACAGCCTGTAGAGAGAGGCGTTTCTGGCAGACTTGTACGCTTACGGATTGTGGGGTCAAAGAAGTCGCTAACGGTTGGCAAGGAATTGGAAATCAGAAGATGGTTATCCCCTTCACACCTCTATAGCTCCGCGTTTGTTGTGGAACGCGTTTTCAATGACAACGGAGATGGCACTCCAACCAAATTCATTTTGAAAGGTGCCGGTTGGGGACATGGTGTTGGACTGTGCCAAATTGGGGCTGCCGTTATGGCCGATAAAGGCTACAATTACAAAGAGATTCTGTTCCACTATTACAAAAATTCTGCGTTAGCACGCAATTATGGACGTTAAAGCGACTTTTACTCTTGTTTTTATTTATTTTTGCAACCCTAAGATGGCTTAAATTATGAGATTCAAGATAAAAACATTCTTGTGGTCAATAACTGCAGTTATCATTGTATTCTTTTCGGTGATAGGGTTACTCTATTGGCAGAGAAACCACATTATTGAGCACATCGCTAAAGACAAATTCGCCTATATTGAGAAGGACAGAAATGTGAAGATTTCTTTCAGCCAAATGTCCTTAAAAGGGTTGGATAACCTTTTCATTGAATCGTTTAAAATTCAAGAGCCGGGCGACACCACTTTTCTCTATATCGACAAAATTGACTGCAAGCTAAGCCTGATTAGCATGCTGAAACGCGAGGTCGTTGTTACAAACTTGTGTATCAACGATATCAGACTGAACGTTATCGATGAATATGGAAACAAGAACTTCGACTTCCTACTCCACTCTAAATCGGGCAATAACAGCGTTTCCGACGAGGTTAGTAGAAAGTCTATTTATGAAAAGATTTCCGACTACCTTAGTAAAGCCTTCGATATCGTTCCTGAAGATTTAAGAATCAGAAATATGGAAGCCTACCTTGTACATAACCGGTATAAGGCCAAACTCTCTATTCCTGAATTCAACGTGGTTGAAAACCAGTTCAACTCGCTGGCCGAACTAAACTGTGTGGGCAACACCTCACAACAAATGAAGTTGGCCGGCAGCTTTGCCAGTAAAAACCACAGCATTAAATGCAACATCAGCTCCGCTAACGAAGAATCTCTGCTAATTCCTTTTATCGACACTCTGTATAGTGCCAATGTCAGAACCGACACCCTTCATTTTTCCTTTGAAACGACAGAGGAAACAAGCGACCATATGCAAATTGCCGGTAATCTCGGTTTTACGGGGCTGAATGTCAACTATTGGCGCATTTCCGACAGGGAGTTGGCTATTGGCAATGGTTCTATCGACTATTTTGTGAATATCCACGACAACTATTTCGAACTCGACAGTGCGTCTACCATTCAGTTCAACAAACTAGATTTTCACCCCTACTTGAAAGTGGAATTACAACCTGCTTTGGATGTTACCGCTTCAATAAACAAAAACACATTCCCTGCAGAAACTCTTTTCACGTCTATTCCGAACGGACTCTTTGTCAACTTAGACAGTATTCAAACAACTGGCGATTTAGACTATCATTTCTTCTTCCACATAAACCAAGACAGTATCGACAACCTTCGTTTTGAATCCCAGTTAAAAAAGCATCCGAACTTCCACATTGTCAAATTGGGAAGAACCGATTTCAGGTATATCAACAACTCTTTCAGTTACGATGCCCGAGACCAGGGAAAGCTTGTACGTACTTTCAAAATAGGGCCCGAATGGAGTAATTTCCGTCCTTTAGACTCAATATCTCCTTATTTGCAGGCGGCTGTCCTAAGTTCGGAAGATGGCTTCTTCTATAGCCACAAGGGCTTCTATGAAGGCGCCATTCAGTATTCGCTCGCACAAAACATCAAACAACGCCGTTTTGCGCGTGGTGGAAGCACCATTTCTATGCAATTGGTTAAGAACGTGTTCCTCAACAACAATAAGAATATCATGAGGAAACTCGAAGAAATTATAATTGTATGGCTAATTGAAAACGAACGGCTCGTCAGCAAAAAAAGAATGTTCGAGATTTACCTCAACATTATTGAATGGGGACCTAACCATCTGGTTTATGGTGCCGAGGAAGCCTCACAATTCTATTTCAACAAACATGCTAACCAATTGTCTATCGAAGAGTCGATTTTCCTGGCTACGATTATTCCTAGTCCGAAACGCTTTATGTGGAAATTCGATGAAACTCATAAACTGAGACAGTCGATGGACTACTATTTCAAACTAATTGGAGGCAAGATGCTTAACCGGGGACATATTATGAGCGAAGATTACGAAGCTTTGTCTAAAGACAAAATTATCGTCACCGGACCAGCTGTTAAATGGTTGCCTAAACTCAAAATTGAGCCCGCTGTTGCCGATTCTATCATCTCGGAAGACGAGGGCGACTCCCTCATCAAACTGGAGGAATAACGATGAAGATTTTCAAAACATCTCAAATAAAGGCGTTAGACCAGTATACGATAGAACACGAGCCCATTTCTTCTTACAATTTGATGGGAAGGGCTGTTCAAAGGTTATTCGACGCCATGCTGCCTTTACTTGAAAGAGAACGCAAAGTTATTGTTTTAGCTGGACCAGGAAATAACGGAGGAGATGCCCTTGTTTTAGCGAAAATGCTGTGTTTGATAGGGCAACCTGTCGAGGCTTTCCTGTTCGACAACGGCAAACTCTCTTCCGACTGCCAACAGGCGAAAAACGATGCGCTCCGATTCGGAATCCAAATTCACGAAAATGCGATTGAGGAACTTAAACCTGCTTCCGACGACCTAATTATCGACGGGTTGTTTGGCGCGGGCTTGTCTCGTGAGATAACCGGATTGTATGCTGATGTTATTCGCTTGGTAAACGGTTCGGGATGTGAAATATGGGCTATCGATATTCCCTCTGGCTTAATGGGCGAGGATAACAGCACAAACGGAGAGGCGATAGTGAAAGCAAATAGAACTTTTACCTTCCAGCAACCTAAACTGTCTTTCCTTTTTGCAGAGAACGAGAAATTTGTCGGTACCCTCCAGGTCATTAATATCGATTTACATCCTCTAGCTATTAAAAATACCGATAGCGACTACTCTATTCTTGAAGTAAACCAAATAAATTTACACCCTAGAAATAAGTTCTCACACAAGGGCACCTATGGTCATGGTTTACTTATTGCAGGTAAATACGGAATGGCGGGCGCTGCTATACTTGCAAGCAGATCCGCATTACGAATGGGTATTGGGTTATTATCAACACACATCCCTTCGCAGATATATAATATAATACAAAGCACTGTACCTGAAGCAATTATAGATATTGATAAAAATACAGATTGTTTTAGTGGTGTTCAAAGCATTTCCCGGTATTCCGCTATTGGAATTGGGCCTGGTTTGGGTACCGACGGCGTTACGGCTCAAGCCTTGCGACAAACATTAGAGTTGTGTCAACACGATACCCCTTTGGTTATTGATGCCGACGCACTCAATATAATTGCTCAAAATAAGGAGTTATTAAAACTGTTACCTCACAACACAATAATCACACCTCATCCAAAAGAATTTGACCGTATTTGTGGGGACTCTCGAACCGGATTTGAACGTTTGTGCAAAGGAATTGAGCTGGCTAAAGAATATCAAATCATAGTGGTCATAAAAGGAGCTAACACAAGTATAGTGTTTCCAAACGGGAAAGTGGTATTCAACAGTACTGGCAATCCGGGTATGGCTACCGCTGGCTCTGGCGACGTGTTAACAGGCATTATTTTGTCTCTACTGGCGCAGCATTACTCTCAAGAGGATGCTGCCACTTATGGCGTATATTTACATGGTTTGGCTGGTGATATTGCCGCAGAAAAGCTGTCGGAAGAGTGTGTGACTGCCTCTGACCTAATCGACAATTTGCCGTATGCCATAAAACAAGTGAAGAACAAGAACTACAAGTAAGGATTATTCGTTTTTTCAAATCCAATTGTAGAACTTGGCCCATGACCAGAATAGACTTTGGTTTCGTCTGGCAATACTAGCAAATGCTTGCGTATACCTTCTACCAACAGTCTTTGCATCTCATACGGATCCCCTCCAGCCAAATCGGTTCTGCCAATACTTCCTTTGAACAGTATATCGCCAACAAATACGCAAGAATCTTTCTTGTCGTAAAAAGCCAAATGGCCCATTGTATGGCCTGGTATGTGCATAACATCCAAATCTATTCCATCAACAGCAACAACATCTCCAGCTTTTAAAAGATGAACTAGAGGCAACGCCTCTAAATGCTCTGAAAAATCAGACATAGAAAACGAACGCCCTACCAAACCGAACATTTGGGCGTAACTGCACATATTCTCTAGAAGCGGCTCATCCTGTTCACATGCCGATGCTCCAACTCCATACTTTTTTTCTATAAAGCGGTTCCCAAGAATGTGGTCCACATGTAAATGTGTGTTTAACACATACTTGATGGTAAGGTTCGAATCTTTTACATATTGTTGGAATTCGTTCCTCTCTTTCTCATAGCAAAACCCTGGATCTATTACTATGGCCTCGCCCTTATCGTTGGATAAGACATAGCACTGTTCCGCAAAATCGTTACATGTAAAACACTTTATTTTCATATCTCAATCGGTTTATCTTCTACCCCTTTTAAAAATGGTACAAACTCGCACTTCACCTTCTTTTCTTGCTGAAATTCGCAGTCAGAAAGTCGGGTAATCTTATAGATGTGCATCTGTTCTTCCCCAAAAGGAAGTACCATCACGCCACCTATCTTCAATTGTTTTAGTAGCACCTTGGGCATTTCAGAGGCACCTGCCGTTACAATAATCTTGTCAAAAGGAGCTTTCAATGGCAGACCTTCATAACCGTCACCACAGTAACAATCTGCATTATAGCCAAAATCATGAAGCCTTTTAGAAACTATGTCATAGAGGCCTTTTTGGCGCTCTATTGAAGTTACTTTAGCTCCCATTTCACACAATACGGCTGTTTGATAGCCAGAACCGGTTCCTATCTCTAGCACACTTTCTCCGTTGTGCAGATCTAGCAATTCGGTTTGTAGTGCGACAGTGTACGGATGCGATATGGTCTGTCCACACCCTATTGGGAATGCCTTATCCTCATAGGCAAACGAAACAAGGGCATCAGGCATAAACATATGCCTTGGCACTTTTTCTAATGCGGCAAGCACTGCTTCATTTCTTATTTTTGAACCTAATGCCTTACACATCGATTTTCGCCTTGCCACATATATTGGGTTATCGTTAATCATTCACCAAATACTCTGCATCATCCCATATGGGGAACATAAACAATCTTTTTCTCCTTAAAATACTCTTCCTCGTAGTAATCTGAAATGTCAAATTCCGAAGCTACAGACTTAAACTTGTCTATTTCACGCTCCAACTCTCCTCCTTTCAGACAAATCCAACCATTAGGAAGCGCATTGTGCTGCTCTTTTTCAAAATTCTTTTTGGTTATGCGGATAATGTCACCCAACGGCATAACGGCACGGCTAACCACAAAGTCAAATTTTAGTTTTAACTCTTCCACTCTGATGTGGTTTGTCGTTACATTCTTCAAACCGATGGCATTTGCAACCTCGCTGGCTACTCTTACTTTTTTTCCAACAGAGTCTGCCAAATAGAAAGAGCATTCAGGGAACAATACTGCCAAAGGAATGCCAGGAAAACCACCTCCCGTACCAACATCAAGCAAACTAGTGCCTTCTTTGAAGCTTAAGACCTTCGATATGGCCAGCGAATGCAAAACATGGTGTTCATACAGATTGTCGATATCCTTTCTCGATATAACGTTTATTTTGCTATTCCAGTCATGGTACAATTCATCGAGAGCTGCAAACTGTTGGATTTGTGTCTCTGTCAGATTCTTATAATACTTCTTTATGATTTCCATCTTAGTCTTTAATAAAGTCTTTTATAATAGTCTCTGGGTTTAACACTACCGCCAGCTCTTGATAGCTTAGTTGCACTTTTATTATCCCCAAACTATTGAGCGCAATATCGCCCGGATTATATATGAACGTAATACCATCGTTATCGATGCTGAAATTCTGACTCGGACAAATCTCATCTTCATCAAAAAATCCGAACGACGACAAATTATCGCACTTACACTGTTCTTTCAGTTTATTGATAATTGACGAAGTGATAACATCCTCATAACCATCTGAAAAAATGTCATTTAACCCGATAACACGTCCCTCTTTTACGATTATATTATAAGAACGGATAAAGGAAGACAGATGGTCTCCGTCTGTATAAGACTGAGTTTCGGCCTGGTAACACAGTATGCCTTTATCCACAAAGGTTACAGCGCCATTCAAATTAATCTTCCAGTTAAAAGAATTTGGCACTATATTGCCTTCTGTCATTGTATCTTTTAGTAACGTGTACTCTTTTTCTAACGACTTATAATCGTTCACACATTTCTGTACATACAGCTCTAGCGTACTTGTTGGCGTAGAAGCCGCCGTATCGTTACCAATTACTGTATTTGATACCAGCTTCTGCATCTGCACCAATACATCTCGGTTCTGACAACTAACAGGAAGTTCTGCAACGACATGCACTTTTAAAGATGGGCTGTCTGCTGAAGACGAGAGATTGTATACCGTGTCTTTTTTGAAAGTATCAAACTTTACAGAATTAGTTCCATCGTCTTTTGAACCGCTACACGCCATTCCTAAAAGCGCAATAAATACGATAAAAGTATATTTTCCCATATTACCTATTTATATGACAAAGATAGACAAAAAATGCGTTTTGCGTAATAGTTCAAATTTTCAAGTTTTTCTTATAAGCACAAAAAAAGAGAACTACAAAACGTAATTCTCTCTTTTCCCTATATAAAAAACTCTCTTAATACTTAATATTCAAAGAGTCTAATACATCCCTTATCTTCTCGTAAGTTGTTATTCTGGTAGGAACTAATGGTAAACGAAGCTTATTTTCAACATATCCCATTAAATTCAACATACATTTAACTCCTGCCGGATTTCCATCGACAAACAACAAGTCAAACAGTTCTGTGAATTTCTGGTGAATAACGCGAGCCGACTCATAGTCACCCTGCAAGCCCAAACGTACCATCCGGCTGAATTCTTTAGGGAACGCATTACCGATAACAGAAATTACACCAACGGCACCCATGGTAATCAAAGGGTAGGTAATACCATCGTCGCCAGAGATAACATTAAAGGTATCGGGCTTGTTCTTAATTATATCATTAATCTGGACAATGTTACCAGACGCTTCTTTAATAGCAACAATGTTGCTATGCGCCCTTGCCAATCTTACTGTGGTCTCTGCCGTCATGTTCACCCCTGTACGTCCTGGTACATTATAAAGGATAACCGGAACAGGAGAAGCCTCGGCAATTGCACTGAAGTGCTGGAACATACCCTCTTGTGAAGGCTTATTGTAATAAGGAACTATAGAAAGAATGGCATCAATGCCATCGAAACGGCGTGTCTTCAGCTCTTTAACAATTGCATTTGTGTTATTTCCACCCAAACCTATAACAATAGGAACTCGTCCGTTCACCTTCGCTAGAACAAACTCTAACACAGCCTTCTTTTCTTCTTCAGAAAGTGTGGGAGTTTCTCCTGACGTTCCCAACGCAACAATATAATCAACATCGTTTTGAAGCTGGTAATCCAACAAACGGCCTAAAGCTTCAAAATCAACATTTCCATCTTCTTTGAACGGGGTAATTAGGGCAATGCCCATACCTCTGAATTTTGTGTCTATCATTTGTTAAAGACGTATAAATCCTATTTTCTTCAAAATTACAAAAAATTAAACAAATATCGTTTTGTAAATAGGGGCTAATTACAAAAAGAGCGCTACTCTATCATTTTTTCAAAATCGGACTCTGATATAATTGGTATACCCAATTTCTGTGCTTTTTCCAATTTTGATGCGCCCATTTTTTCGCCCGCTAACACATAATTTGTTTTAGAAGAGATAGATGATACGTTTGTACCGCCGTTCTGCTCAATCAGCGCTTTCAACTCGTCACGCGAATGACGCTCAAAAACGCCACTGATTATAATCGATTTTCCCTCTAGCTTGTTTGTAGTGTTTTCTTCTGCCTTGGCCAATTCGAATTGAACTCCGGCCTTCTCCAATCTGCTAATCATCTCCAAATTGGCAGGATCCTTGAAGTATTGTATAACACTTTCCGCTATGGTGTCGCCAACATCGTTTACCGCCATCAATTCATCAAAGGTTGCAGCCTTTAAACCCTCGATAGACTTGAACGATTTGGCCAGTTTCTTTGCCATTACTACACCCACATTCCGGATACTTAATGCGTTTAAGACACTCTCAAATGGGGTCTTCTTCGATTCTGCTATACTGTCAATAAGGTTTTGGGCACTCTTTTCTCCCAATCTTTCCAATTGCTGTAAATCGCTGGCTTTTAAATCATACAAATCTGCCGAATTACGTACAAGGCCATTACGGAACAACAGGTCTATGGTTTCAGAACCTATGTTGATATTCATCGCCTTACGTGATACGAAATACTCTATTTTTCCCTTAATTTGCGTCGGACAACCAGTACTGTTCGGACAATACCAAGCAGCTTCCCCTGGTATACGGACTAAGGTTGCTCCGCAATCGGGACAAGTGGTAGGAAATTGGACTTTAGGCCCTAACTGGTTACTTCTCTGTGTGGTATCAACACCTACTATCTTTGGTATTATCTCGCCTCCTTTTTCCACATACACCATATCGCCTATGTGGAAATCGAAATTCTCGATGTTGTCTGCATTATATAGAGACGCCCTTTTCACGACGGTTCCCGCCAATTGTACAGGATTCAAGTTTGCGACAGGTGTTATTGCCCCCGTTCTTCCAACCTGATACGTAACCTCGTTCAAACGGGTACACTCTCTTTCGGCTTGAAATTTGTAGGCTATAGCCCAACGTGGGGTTTTAGCGGTATATCCCAACCGCTTCTGCTGCGCTATGGAATTTACCTTTAAGACGATTCCGTCGGTTGCTACAGGCAGATTTTTACGTTCTACATCCCAATACTTTATATATTCAAAAACCTCGTCAAGAGAGGCACATACTTTTGAATACTCAGAGATTTTGAATCCCCACGATTTTGCCAGTTCCAGATTTTCATAATGTGAAGTTGCGGGAAGCTCTTCTCCTAACATATAATATAGATAGGAATCGAGTTTACGTCTTGAAACTTCCGACGAATTCTGAAGTTTTATTGTACCAGAAGCCGCATTTCTAGGATTAGCAAAGACCATATCGCCCTGAGCTTGTCTTTCCTGGTTCAAACGCTCAAACTCCTTCCAAGGCATTAAGACTTCACCACGCATCTCAAATTCTTTTGGGTAGTTACCTTTTAACCTTAAAGGTATGGCTCTAATAGTTTTTGCGTTTGCTGTTATATCATCTCCTTTTTCTCCATCACCTCTGGTCACGGCATGAACTAGCGCGCCATCTTTGTATGTTATTGAGATTGACGTACCGTCAAACTTCAATTCACATACAATTTCAAAAGGCTCATTCAAGAGTTTTTGAACCCTATTGTAAAAGTCTCCAACCTCAGCCTCTGAATAGGTATTCCCTAACGACAACATAGGATACTTGTGTGGTATCTGCTTGAATTCGTTACTGATGTCACTGCCAACTCGCTGCGTTGGCGAGTTCGGATCATAATATTCAGGATGTTGGTTTTCTAACAGCTGTAATTCCTTTAACTTACAATCAAATTCATAGTCACTGATAGTAGGGCTAGATAAAACATAGTAATTATAATTGTGTATATCTAACTCCTTACGTAGTCCTTCTATTTGTTCTTTTACTCCTGCCATCTTATACTTAGATATTAAACCTATACAAAAGTATATTAACTCAGCAGAAAAGCAAAATTCTAAAGTTTACATTTGGTCATATCATATTCTTCGAAAGTTTTATCGCTATAATAGATGATGATTTTTTCGATAGAACGCTGCTGGCTTGCACTTGCACCATTATTCGGTTTTACCGTATTTGTATTTACTACTGAAGATGCAACTGTCGTTTTATCTATAGAGGGTAAAACTTCTGGTTTGCTATACGTTTCAGGTTTACTACTAAGCGACACAGAACTTGTATTGTTTAACGCCACAGCATCTGTTTTTTCTGGTCCATCATCGGTGTCAAGAGGAAATAATTCATCTGTATGACGTTTAAAAGAGGAAAAAGAGCTATTAATTTGTTTATTCTCTGTGCTTTGAAGCATATTTCCTTCGCCAAGAAGAATCCACTGAAAACTAATTTCAGGAAATGACATGTTTATTTTTTTCGCAATAGCAGCTGTAAAACTCGTCTTTTCATTTTTTAAATTAGATATGGTGGCAGGTGCAACTCCCACTGTTTCAGCAAAATCGCCTGCTTTCATATTACAATACTCCAAGATGGCTATTATTCTTTCACTATTGCTCATATCCCTTAATTTTTATAAATCTACACAAAATTAATAAATATAAATCCATTAGTCAATATAAATTAAAATTAATTTTCATAAATGAATTATCTTTATAAAGATAAATTGCAATAATTTAGAAATATAAATTCATATCTATAAATCAAGTTTATAAATAATAAAGGGAAGTCAAACTCTTATGAATACGCTGATAATTATATTAATCTTTTTATTTCAAGTGATTAGATGTGGTTTTATAAATAAAAAGTTTATTATATAGCATAAGTTTATATCATATATGATAAATACTTACATATCAATATATAATATAAACTTAATTCAACCTAATATTACAATTAATAGCGGAATTTAATCCGAAAAACAGCATTTACACATAAACCTATATAAAAACATTATATTTTTACATTAAAGTATATAAATTTCAGTGCTTTACATTATTCTTATAAAATATAAATCTGTTTATTAAAATGAATTTATTGTTTTTAAATAAATAGAGCTAGGTGATTTATTTTTATAAACTAGTACGACTTATTTTTTTTATTATATAAAATAACGGGTGATTCATAAATATGAATCACCCGTTTATTAATATGAATTTTTATATTATTTAATTCCTGCTCTTTTTAATAAAGCATCAACTGTAGGATATTTCCCCCGAAAGGCAATATACAGATCTAAAGGATTCTCAGAACCACCCTTCTCTAGTATTTGTGTTCTGAAACGGTTTGCAGTATCTTTATTAAAGAGTCCTTCTTCTTTAAATACCGAGAAGGCATCTGCGTCTAAGACCTCAGCCCATTTATAACTATAATATCCTGCTGCGTATCCACCATCAAATATGTGTGAGAATTGCGAACTCATTAGGGTATCATCAACTTCTTGTAGAATTTGCGATTCTCGCCAAGCTTCAGACTCGAATTTTTTAATGGAAACATCTGATTCTAATGGTTTTACAATAGAATGCCATGCCATATCCAAATAACCAAAACTGAGTTGGCGCATCATTGCATACCCTGCATGGTAGTTATCTGAGGCTTTTATCTTCAAAATTAGCTCTTCTGGTATAGCTTCTTGCGTTTTATAGTGTCTTGCGAATCCATCTAGGAATTCTTTTTCCGTTGCCCAGTTTTCCATTATCTGAGATGGGAGTTCCACAAAATCGCGATAGACGTTTGTTCCAGCTACAGATTCATAAGTCGTCTTTGATACCATTCCATGAATAGCATGTCCGAACTCATGAAGGAAAGTTTGAACCTCATCGATAGAAAGCAAAGAAGGATTGCTTTCTGTCGGCTTCGTCAAATTCATTACTATCGAGATGTGCGGCCTTACATCAGTACCATCGGCTTCCTTATGCTGGCATCTGAATTCTGTCATCCAGGCTCCACCTTGTTTGGTTGCTCTAGGGAAGAAATCAACATAGAAAACGGCTAAAAAAGAACCGTCTGCATCAAAGACTTCATAAGCCTCTACATCTTTATTGTAGACAGGAATAGCGTTGTTTTTTTTGAATTCTAAACCATAAAGGGTGTTGGCCAAACCAAAGACACCTTTTTTCACATTCTCGAGCTCAAAATAAGGCCTTACAGCCTCTTCATTTACTTTATACTTCTGTTCTTTCAGGATCTCCGAATAGTAAGACCAGTCCCACGGCATTAATACAAAATCTGACCCGTTTTTCTGTTTTGCAATATCCTCTATTTCTTTGACCTCTTGTTTTGCGAAGTCCTTAGTAGCAGTTAAGAGCTCATTTAACAAACTATATACGCCAGCTTTATTCTTGGCCATTCTGTGTTCAAGCACATAAGAGGCGTAATCGTCATAACCCAGCAACTGTGCCATCTCTAAACGCACGTTTACCAAACTGCGAACAATTTCCCTATTGTCAAAATCACCGCCATTGGCCTTTGTATTATATGCCATATACAATTCCTTCCTCAGGTTTCTATTATCGGCATATTTCATAAACGTGATATAGCTTGGTGCCGACAAATCGAACAAATACCCTTCTTTCCCCTTCTCCTTAGCACGTAACTGTGCGGCGTCTCTTGCATTCTGAGGTAGCCCAGAAAGGTCGTCGGTATTTGTTATTAACAGATTGTACGCATTCGTCGCATTTAACAGGTTTTGACCATATTTTAACTGCAATGAGGCACTCTTTCTACTCAGTTCCTTAAATCGTTCTTTTTTCTCTCCACACAAATTAGCCCCTTTATTTACAAAGGCAGTCATCACCTTGTCCAACAAGGTGAGTTGTTCCTTGCTCAGGTGGAATTCGTCTTTGTGAACATCTACATGTTTGACCCTTTCAAAGAGCCGTTCATCCATATAGATGTTGGTATAGTGGTCGGTCTCTATTGGAGATATTTCCTCGGCTATCTCGTGCATTTCTGGTGAGGACTCGGCTTCGAGCAAATTATAAAAAACAGATTGCACGGAAGACAGCAAAGCGCCTGACCTTTCAAAACTTTCTATCGTATTAGAGAATGTCGGAACTTCTTTGTTTGATACAATCTGCTCTATCTCTTTATTGTGAAGTTCGAAACCTTTTAGAAAAGCTGGCTTATAGTCTTCCACCTTTATAAGGTCGAACGGATATGTTTGATGCGGGGTTGACAAGCCCTCAAATAATGATATACTCATTACTACAGGTTTTTAATTAATACTTGCTGATTGTCGGAAATAAGACGTTTATCTATATCTTCAACCAATTTCCATATTGAGCCAAGTTCTGGCACCTCATTATCAAGGAAGTTCTCTCTTCCATGACTTCTTAATTTGGCCAGTACCGTCCCTACGGTTAATTTAGAAACATCGGCATTCAACACATACACTGTTTTTTCCTTATCTTCCAACTCCCTCAACAGGTCACAACTGCACAAGTGCGTGAGAACGATACCTAAGAGCTTTGGTGGGAAGAAAAATTCCATAGATATTTCACGGAAGGTCATACAGACTTTGCCTTTTTCGATCTTTTCCGCAAATATCTTTAACAAGTATAACTCTATACACAATTGGTAACGCGGACTGATCTGATTAATCTCATTTTCAAATTCATACATCTCATACTTCTGTCTCGCATACGAAATTTCCGCACCACACAACAGAATAAGCCAAGTAATACGGATGAACAACAGAACAATTGGAATGATGGCCATACTACCATAAACCGCATTGTAACTAGTGGCCCATTTCATGAAGAAGAAGAATAATCCTTTGAAAATAATAACAGAAGTTCCTGCTAATACTCCTGCCAATAGTGCCGAAAAGAACTGGACTCTGGTATTCGGAATAACCATATAAACCAAAGTGCATATCGACCAGCTTATAATCCAAGGTTTTGTCGCCATTATCACATCAACTACCCACGATGCGGTTATCTGGGTGATGTGCATTCGGAAGTAAATCGTAAAACCAGATGAGATTATTATCAGGAATGGTATCAACAGGGTCAACGAGAAATAGTCTGTAAAACGACGCACTAGCGGACGCAATTTGGTAACACCCCATATCTCGTTAATCGACTTTTCGGTCTGCGAGAAGACGTTATAGATTGACCATAACAAAAAGATGATACCAATTCCAATAAACATACCACCTTTAGCATGGCTCAAATACGACTCTACCATCTTGAAGACGCTTTCTATGGTCTGTATATCAGTTGTTGGAGAAAGCGAACTTTTCAAATAGTTAAACACGGTCTCGTCGTATCCAAAGCCACGGCATATCGCGATGATGAACGCTAGTGTAGGAATTGTTGCAAAGAAAGAATAATACGTCAGTGCTGACGCCTGTACATTTAACCGCTGCTTGAAGCAGAGTTTTACCGATAAGACAACAATTTTCAAGATGGACATCAGATTCCACTTTTGGCTAGATTTTCTAGAGACCTGCCATATGCCAACTTGAATAAACTGGATTAAAGTGTGTATATTCTTCATAAGAGCAAATTTGGCTCTTTATTATTGCCATAAAAAAAACAGCAGGTATTAAGCCGGGTTCTGTATCTGGCGAACCAGTGTTTGTCATTAATCTACTACCGGCGTCACCACCGGCCTCTAGCAATCTACCCCTCGACATTGGACGAGCAGCCCTTTTAACGTCGATATACATGATCTTGCAACCCATAGGCCGTACCCCAACTATGTTGCCATAATTGAGCGTGGGCTCTTACCCCACATTTTCACCCTTACCCGAAGGCGGTTATTTTCTGTTACGGTTACTTACCCTCACGGATAACTTTCTGTTAGGAAGTATGGTGCTCTACGTTGCCCGGACTTTCCTCTGACATAAAGCCAGCGACAAACTTACCTACTGTTACACAAATATAGACAAAAATAGAATTAGAGCCCTGACTAAAATTACTTTACTTTGAAAAAAACGCAAAAACTCATGCGAAGATATATAATACAGATAAATTACATATAATTCGCAATATTTTATCATGCAGACTTATTTATTTTTGCAAAAAAACAAAATGGAACTGAGTATCTTGAATCTTTCTGGAATCTACGAGAAAGTCGATTTTCATAAACAATTCACGAACGAATATGTTGACCTTTCTGGCGTTGAAGGTACAAACTGCTATTGCGACGACGAAGCTTGCTCTGCAATAACAGATGCTATCAAGCATATCAGCTACCAGGCTATCCACTTTATCGACTCTGGAAATTACCACTACATGAGTAAACTCTGGACTGACAAGATTGATTCAAACTTCAACCTGGTCGTTTTTGACCACCATACCGATATGCAAGAGCCTTCTTTCGGCGACATTCTCTCATGCGGTGGCTGGATAAAAAAAGCTATTGAAGGTAACCCATATCTGCAAAAAGTCTTCCTTATCGGGGTAAAGATGGATTTGGCTTTAGAAATACCCGAAAACTTAAAAGACAAGGTCGTCTGCATCACAGAACAAGATCTAAACAATGATATGCAGAGCATTTTAGAGCCTTCATCCACACCTTTCTATCTCTCCATCGACAAAGACGCGCTATCGGAAGAATACGCCATTACAAATTGGGACCAAGGTTCATTAACTCTCTCCCAAATGAAAGATTATATAGCTTTTTTTGCTAGTAATGCGAAGCTAATAGGTGTAGACGTCTGTGGAGAAACAGATCTGGAGAATTGCGATTCGAAAGCTATCGAGATAAACAATAAAACAAACCGCAACATTGTTGAATTCATAAACGAGATTAATAATTAGCAGTAACCAACAGCACAATACCTCTTCTTCTGAAATCATTCAACACAATTTCTTAAACGATTACCGGGTAGATGTTTACACTAAACACACTGCTTAATATAAAGATTTTCAATTCATTAATTCCATTCTTATTCTTAACGGTTGTCATAGCTTGCAACAACTCAGCAACGATTGAAGGAGGCAACGTTTTGGAAAGGACTTCCGACAATAACAGCCAAAATGCCATTGAAGAAGATGGCAACACAAAGAAGGTTCTAAAAAAAATTATTCATCGTGTGATGTCTGATTCTGGTAAGTTGGGAATGGGAAATGTAATTTTCTCAGAAAGCTATGATTCCTTAGGAAATAAATTAACGCAATATGAAAGATTCGATAATTACTATATTTCATGGACTTATGTGAATGCAAGTAAAGACGAGAAAGGATTTAAAAGAGGTTTTGGTGAAATAGATGGAGAAAAACACTGCCTAAATAAGGAGTGTGAATATGGTGGAAAAGATGGTTGTTTAGAAGACATCTTCGTTATCGAATACAAGTATTATTAAACATAATTACCGTAAGGATCTGAATCTCTGGTTAGCTAGTCACTTGAAATAGGTAGACAGATAAAACCCCGAAAGTTAACGGAATAACTTCCGGGGTTCTTATCCAGTAAATACGTTTTTACTTCTTTTTAGAAGAACTCTTCTTTGACTTTTCTGTCTTAACTTCCAGTTTCGAAGTCTCGTTCTTTATCTCCTTTTTAGGTTTTGCCTCTTCTTTTTTTGTACCAGTTTCAAGAGTCTTGATTTTACCCTTAAGGCTTTCAATCATTTCCTCCTGCTCGTTAATGGTGTTTCTCATATTGTTGAGTTCGTTGCCGTCTACATCATTCGAGAACTGTTCATTAACCACACCCATAAAATCGTTGAGGACATTCATATAATTTATAAATGCGTCAAATGGAGAAGAGAACGGGCTTGCATGCATCACACCATTTCCAAAATGTTTAGTACTCATATAGTAGAAATGGTCGCTTGACTGCAAGTAGTACCAGTCTACCAATAACCGCTGGTTTTGCGACATCCTTACTTTCTCGCCCAAAGACGATACTTTCTCAAACGCTTGTACCTGCAATTCATTGCCCAACCATGCTGATGCGTCACGCTCTTCATCGGCCCAAGAGATTGGGTTGTCGAAACGCAACTGGTCTATTGGTTTAAACTGGGCGATAACCTCCGATGGAGTTAGAAACGATATCGACTGTTCTTTTGCGAACTTAGGCAAAGCCCTGAAGAAATCAAATATACCAGACTCGGCACGCTGAATATCTCCAATTGTCTCCAGATTCATGAACAGACTAGTAACCTGCTCCTGTTCTGGTGCATTTGCTATCCATTGCATATACTTGTCTGCAGTAAGAGGGAACTGGTCCCAATTCCAATTTGAGAATCGGAATGTTATATCGTTACTCAGACTAGAGTTTCTTGTGAGGATTTTCAAGCGAGGATCGGATGAACAACAGTACACATAGTTCGGACTATGCCACCCCATAAACCGTTTATCACCTTCTGTAACAATACCATTGAAGCCCATCTGCAATGTTCGTTGACCAATACCGTTCGAGTATATCAGCTCTGTATTTCGCAACACTTTAGGTGTTTGTCCGAACAAATCCTTTATTTTCTGAGAATGTTCACGAACCTGCAATTCAAATTCATCGTCGCCACGAAGCGATACAAGCGAATGGGCGTATGTTTCACCAAGGAATTCAACACAACCTGTTTTTGAAAGTTCTTTCAGTTTGTCTATAACTTCTGGAGCATAGTGCTCCAACAAATCGAGAGCAACACCCGATACAGACAACGCGAAATGAAATTTGCCACCACTTTCCTTTATCAAATCAAGAAACATCTGGGTTGCAGGCAGATAACAGCAATGAGCTAATCGATTGATGTTCTCTTCGTTAAAACGATCATCGTAATAATAGTGATCATTACCTATATCGAAAAACCGGTATCTTCTTAAATGAGAAGGTTGGTGGATTTCAAAATAAAAGCAAATTGTATTCATAAGTTTAATCCTTTTTTCGATTTAATTATCTACCCAAAACCATATCGTAAACTCTCCTTAGTTTCAAGGCTGCATATTCCCATTTTATTTCATCAACTTCCTTCTTTCCTTCCGTATGTAGGAATTCGTAAAGGGAATCATTGGTGATGATAGAATATATAGCGTCTGCCATTGCGTCTATGTCCCAATAATCAATCTTTATCGCATTATTAAGGATTTCCGCACAGCCAGACTGTTTCGATATTATTGTAGGTACCCCGCACTGCATTGCCTCCAACGGTGAAATACCGAATGGTTCTGACACGGAAGGCATCACATACACATCGCTAGATTTCAACATTTTATAGACGTCCTGCCCCCTTAAAAAGCCGGTAAACAAGAATCGGTCCGTTATATTTCGGTAAACTGCATGATGCAACATCTCCATCATTTTATCACCGCCACCGGCCATCACAAAACGCACGTTCTGCACTCTCTGTAACACACGGTATGCAGCTTCAACAAAGTACTCAGGTCCCTTTTGCATCGTGATACGTCCTAAGAACGTAACGACCTTAGTTTTAGGGTCTTTATTTGGATTCAACGACTGAATAGAAGCAGGCAAAGGCTCTACCGCATTATGAACGGTGGTCACCTTCCTCGGATCGATATGGTAGTTGTTTATTACAGTGTTTCTAGTTAAGTCCGACACTGTTATAATATGGTCTGCCATATCCATACCATATTTTTCTATTCCATAGACAGTTGGGTTCACATTTCCCCTACTTCTGTCAAAATCAGTTGCATGTACATGAATAACCAAAGGTCTTCCTGTCAACTGTTTCGCCCGAACACCAGCTGGATACGTCAACCAGTCATGGGAATGAATTATGTCGAAAGACTCTGCTCTTGCAACCACAGCAGCCACTGCAGTGTAATTACGAATCTCATCAAGAAGATTATCCGGATATCGTCCAGAAAAATCCACTGTTCCTATGCCACCAGACGTAATATAACGATTATCTTCACAGATACAGTCTCTATAATGATAGTAATCGTCTGTGCTCATCTTATTTCCTAATTGCTGGCACAAAAATCCGTAATCGGGATTCTCGTAAACTATAGGGACCAAATTAGCGCCGATGATTTTCATAAAGCTTTGGTCCTCATCACCCTGCGGTTTAGGCAACACAAAAGTCATCTGCAAATCATTTTGCAGAGATAATCCCTTTGTTAGGCCATAACAAGCAGTACCTAATCCCCCTAGAATGTGAGGAGGGAATTCCCAACCAAACATCAAAGCCTTCATAAAAAATCTTTATTAATTAAAGCCGTAGCTTTTTCTATGTTTATCGATTATAATTTTCTACTACTGTGAATGCGCGAATAACCTCTGCCACATTTATCAAATACGATGTACCTCCACGCCCTGTAAACGGTTGTGTCGCATCGTACATTTCCGATAAAGTACCCAGGCAGTCGTTAAACAACTCTCCAGTGAATGCCACTAGCGAACGTTTCGCAAAGTCAAATCCATTTTGTTGGTAGACTTTCAAATATGCATCTACATACGCCCCCATCAACCATGGATAAACTGCGCCTTGGAAGGCTTCATAATCGCGGGTGACCTGGTCACCGCCACACCAGCCATGGTAATTGTTGCTTTTAGGGCTTAATGAACGCACACCCTTTGGTGTTACTAGTTCTTTTGTAGCCATATCTACAACCATCTTCTTTTGAATCTCATCAAGCGGAGAGTATTGTAGCGATACGGCAAATAACATATTAGGTCTCACTGAATGCTCATGGTGGTCACCATCTACAAAATCGAACAAGTAGGTTCCATTCCAGAAGATAGGTGTGAAATGTGACCTTAAGATGTCTGCAAGTTCATTATATTCGTTTGCGACATCATAGATATTAAGGCGCTGGGCAATGTTTGCATAAAAGCGCATGGCATTATACCACAATGCATTTATTTCTATCACATAACCGCTTCTTGGCGTGATAGGACGTCCGTTTGGCGCAACTGCATTCATCCACGTAAGCGGTCTGTTCCACCCTTCTTTCACATAAAGAAGTCCGTTTTCATGACAATCTATCAACGGGTGCTTACTGCCTTTGAGATACGCCATAATGGAGGTCAACACCTTTTCGTATTTAATCCAGGTCTGTTCGTCTCCGTAACGTTCTGCATATAATTGAATTGCACGGACTATCCACAAAAAAATGTCTGGATTATCAAAATCCGGCATCTTTGTTTTATTGCCTTTCCCTTCAATAAAGCTCAGAATTCCAGGCATTGCGGAATTCATAACGCTTTCAAACATTTTCGCATCGTCAAATGGTAACGAAATGCCTGGCAATGCTATAAACATATCGCGCGCCCTACAAGGGAACCAAGGAAATCCAGCCCTTAAATAAATCTCTTTTGAAGATTTCTTCAAGAAGAACTTTGACACCGAATTTCTGAGGGTTTCTTTTATACTGCTATTCTCCCCCTTTTTATTCAGTTCTGTTCTATACACTGACAAGAGCGACGAAGGGTCCACTTCGTTCAAGCCAGCCGTAAAGACAACCGATTCTCCTTTCTTCAAAGATATCGAGAAGAAGCCTGGCACAAAAAGGTCTTCCTTAAAATTGTAGCCTCTCCATTTTTCTTTATAATACTCTATTCCCCTGTTCCACGATGGTTTTGACACAAACTGCACTGGTCTGCTGAACTGCATCGACAACACAGGATATCCAGAATATAAACATGTCGATATGCCATTTGCAATGCTCTTATAGTCTGTTGTCGCATTGTAATTCGCCTGACACAACGAATCAACATTACGGAAAGCTAAATTCGGATTAAACCGGATATGTACCTCTTCCTTGGCGTCTAAAACGGTATATCTTATAAAGACACGACTTTCCGATTCCGACAAAACCAATTCTTTAGTCAGCACTATATCCGACAAACGGTATGTCAGACATGGCACTTTATCGTATGTCAATCCGTACAGGTATTTGTTTCCCGCCGGCATAAAGGAATTTTCACCATATTGGTGCATTCCAATCCGGAATTCGACTCCATTTAAAACAACAGATTCATCTAAAGACGATAACAATACATGATTCGATGCACCCAGATTTTTTATCGGTGTCACTAGCAGACCATGGTATTTCCTCGTATTACACCCTGGAACCGACATACTCATATAGGCGCCCACCTTATTTGCGTCTAGCAATTCTAACGAAATGGCACGCTGTGTATTTCTCAGTATTGATTTATCGAGTTTAAAATATCCCATTGCTGAATTTATTTAGAGTCTAATCTCTTCATAAAATTAATGAAAAATGCCTAAAATGGACAAATAATCCAACGTATTTTCATAAAATAAAAACATTATAAACGCTTTTTATAATACGAAATTAGTCCGGCCATTGGGTCTCCGGCCACAACTATCGAATCAAATCCATATTCTTTGGCAACTTTTCTCAATATGTGTTCAAATTGGAGGGCGACCCCACCAATAAAACCTAAACGTTGATTATTAAGCTCATACAGCATAACATTACGCTCAAAAAAAGAAGAAAACGAGTTTTTCACCAACAACATCATCTCTTCTTTTTCAATATTCTGCGATATAAAGGGGACAAACGACGCCAAATAACGGTTGGGAAGTGGCTGTTTGTACACATTGTCCATAATAGTTTGTGGTGTACAATTATATGTGGAATAAAAACGCTCTATAAGCGAACTCGAATAGAGCCCTTTCATACAGTTTGCAACTAGTTTTCCGCCCAGATAGGCACCGCTACCCTCATCTCCTAAAATAAAGCCTAAAGGAGGGACATTCTGTACAATTTTTTCCCCGTCGTAGAGACACGAGTTTGCTCCTGTTCCCAATATGCACGCAATTCCGCTTTCGTTCCCTAACAACGACTTTGCGGCTCCTAGCATATCGCTATCGACGCAAACATCCGCACAAGGAAACAATTTACACCATGCGTTCTTTACAATCTGCTTTTTCTCTTGAAACGAGCAACCTGCACCATAATGGAAAACAGCTTCTACACCATTGCTAGGTTCGTCACACAATGCTTTTTGAATAATGCTGTATATCTCGTTTTCTGTCTGATAAAAGGGATTTATTCCCGCGAAAGTATATTCTTTAAACGCATTTTCACTATTTAGGATAACCAAATGCGTTTTAGTTGAGCCACTGTCAACAATTACAATCATATCGCAATTTATTTGATAAACAAAATACGGCATTTTTTACCATTCTGTCAAGTATTTTATTGAATAACCGACTTAAAAAATTTATTTTTGCACTAATAAAAGAGGTGATTTCTATTATGTTTTCAAACTCCGTTAGATATATAGCTTTTTTACTGACAATAACAGTCGCCACTTGTTACGCGCAACAGGAAACTATCTCAGAACTTATATCTCCGGCTTTCAAACAGTTAAGGTCGAAATATAGTGCTACTGCTTTAACATCTAAATCTGTCGCTATCGAGAAAGTTAGTATTGATGACAAAAAAGAAGAGGTGTTAATCACAATGCCTAAAACTTTTGTCACTATTCCTATCAGAAAAGAGACTTATTCCGAACTACAAGACAGCATTCGCAAGTATTTACCCGACTCTCTCTCTAACTACAACATTAAGATTGAGGCTAACGGATACGACTTGAAGCACTATATTCCGAACTATTATCGTAGTTCAAAAGAGTTAGATAAAGAAAGACTGCCCAAAACCTACAAAGGCGTCCCTCTGATTCTTTCAAACAGTAAACCTTTCCAGCCAACAAAAGGCTTGTCAGGCAGACATTTTGCGGTCTGGAGCAGTCATGGTATCTATTTCGACCAAGTTGAAAACAGGTGGCAATGGCAAAGGCCTAGGCTCTACGGTATCGCAGAAGACACCTATACGGGTAGCATAGTAATACCCTATTTACTTCCTATGCTGGAAAATGCGGGGGCTGTTACCCTAATGCCAAAAGAACGAGACATTCAACCTCGCGAGGTAATTGTCGACAACGATAATGCTAACCCTAACAACTATATTGTTGGTGATGCGCCAAAGTCCGTCTGGGCGACCGATTCTGGAGGCTTTGCCAACACGAAAAAAATTTATTTCAAACACGACAACCCTTTCAAAACGGGTACCTATAAGAAAATCAAGTCGAAAAAGAACGGACAATCTTTCATCGACTGGGTCCCAAATATTCCAGCCACAGGCGAGTATGGTGTATACATTTCCTACAAGACTCTGGAAAACAGCACTCAAGATGCTCATTACACCGTGTACCACACGGGTGGAACAACGTCCTTCTCCGTCAACCAAACAATGGGAGGTAGTACCTGGATTTTCCTCGGTAAGTTTAAATTCAAAAAGGGACGTAATTATGATTTTGGTAGAGTCCGACTTTCTAATAAAAGTAAAGACCACGGCATTGTCACTGCTGACGCTGTAAAATTCGGTGGTGGCATTGGAAACATTGCCCGCTCGGCTTCTGACACACTGCCCGACAGTTGTGCAACTACCAGCAAATTTCCACGTTTCCTCGAGGCTGGACGTTATTGGTTGCAATGGGCAGGATACCCAGACTCGATATACAGTGTCAACAAGGGGAAAAATGAATATAAGGACGACTATATGAGTCGCGCCCTTTGGGTCAACAATTTGGCTGGTGGTTCCTACCGATTACCGAACAAAGAAGGGAAAAATATCCCTATTGACGCTGCTATTGCCCTACATTCCGATGCTGGTATCAGTTCTAAAGACGATGTTATTGGTAGTTTGGCCATTCACATGACAAACAACCTTTCTTCTTACGAGAACGGAAACCCTAGAATTGCATCTAGAGATTTGGCCGATTTGATTCAGACCCAAACGGTTGACGATATCAACAAAATCTTCAAATGTAACTGGACTAGACGAAAACTTGCTGACGAATCTTACTACGAGGCAAGAGTCCCTGAAGTACCAACCCTTCTTTTCGAGTTCTTATCACACCAGAATTTCCAAGATATGAAATATGGACTTGATCCACATTTCAAATTTACAGTTGCCAGGGCCATATACAAAGGCCTAGTAAGATACTTTTACGCCGGCAACGACGACGACTTTGTCATCCAACCACTACCCGTCCAAAACTTCAGCGCAGAGTTCTATAACGACAAAAAGAACATTGTCTACCTAAGTTGGGAAAGTCAGAAAGACCCTATTGAGTCGACTGCCGACCCTACCCACTTCATCGTCTACAAGGCGGTCGACAATAATGGTTTCGACAATGGTACGCTGGTATCGTCAAACTCTATGCTTGTTAGAATATCACCAGATAGTATATACCATTTTAAAATTACCGCGGTAAACGATGGAGGTGAAAGTTTCCCTTCTGAAATCCTTTCCGTTGCTAAATCTAGCAAAGATAGGGGAACTGCCTTGGTTGTGAACGGATTCGAGCGAATTGAAGGTCCTATGTCTTTCAATAACGGCCAGTATCAAGGGTTCATATACAATGTTGATGCTGGTATCCCATACAAAAACGACATAAGCTTAACAGGATACCAATATGATTTCAATAAAAAATCGGAATTCATCACAAACGACAAACCGGGTATAGGCGCAAGTTTCGGTAATTACGAAGACATGGTAATTGCGGGTAACACGTTTAAGTACCCTGCTATACACGGAGCCTCACTACTCGACAACGGATACTCTTTTACTTCGTGCAGCGTTGGGGCCTTTGCATATCGAAACATAAATACAAAACCGTACACATTTATCGACTTTATATATGGCAATCAAAAAGAAGTCATCAGAGGCGACTCTAGTATGTACACTGTTTTCAAGCCAGAGGTGACTGAAAAGCTGAGCGACTACATTAAAGAACAAGGCTGCCTTCTCGTTACGGGTTCTTATATCGGTTCCGATGTGTTCGCCAAAGACGATTGCGATTCGTCTGCTATTAACTTTATAGAACAAAAGCTACATTTCACATGGGGCAACGAGTCGGCAAACGCAAGCGGAAAAATAACAAGTAGGACAAACCCCGACTTGCTATTTGGAAGCTACTACAACTATTTCAACGAGCCTAACAGATACCGATACTACGTTTCAACGCCCGACGTGCTTCTTCCTGTTAATGGAGGCGAAATTGCTTTAAGGTATGCAAACACGTCTCAGGCCGCAGGAATCATGTATAACGGGAAAAACTATAAAACTGTAGTCTCCGCAATTCCTTTTGAAACCATAAAAGGAAGAAAAAACAGAAATGACTTCATGAAGACGGTTATCTCGTTTTTCGAATTACAGAAAAAAAATAACAAACTGAAGATGGTTACTGTTCCCGCAAAATCAACTGTTAACGGGAAAAGCTATATCTCCACTAAAAAAAGCTATAAACAAAATTACAATACCAAATGAGCATAATTTCGTTTTTACATAAAGACCTACTAGATTGTAAGATATACAAACAGTTGAAATCGGTTGGCGATTGTGTTTTGCTCTCCGACAAAGAGGAAAATAACAGCGAATGGGATAGTATTAAAATAGAAAACAACTTATTCTCATCAAAAACAATTCAATCAATTCTAAGGAAATCAGAGAATTACAATACAATTCTGTTACTCACCCAAAATACCGAGGCTTCTATCACTAATGAACTCGTCTGTGAGGCAGAAAACAGCCAACATCTATGTCTATACTCCAATTATCGTGTAAACGATTCTGAAAAAAAGGAAACGATCGACTATCAAAAAGGTAGCCTAAGAGATGGATTTTCTTTTGGTCCCATTCTCTGTTTCAAACAACCAAAAAAGCTATTGTCTTTCATAAGCTCTTCCGACTACACCTATGGAGGCCTCTACGATTTGATTTTGAAAATCAATCGTACGGAACGTCCATACCACGTTGCGAAAGAACTCTATTCTATATATCCAAACACGACAGACAACCGGAAATCGGGTGAGAAGCAATTTGATTATCTCGACGTAAAAAAAAGAGATCTTCAAATTGAGTTCGAGAAAATAGCCACTGAACACCTAAAGGAAATCAATGCCTATATTGACGAAAGAAAACTGAAAGAAATTTCTTTCAACGAGCACTTCTCTACCATAACCGCTTCTGTCGTTATTCCTGTTTACAACAGGGCAAGAACAATTGCCGATGCTGTAAATTCGGCCTTGTCTCAAAAACTAGACGCTCCCTTTAACGTTATTGTGGTTGACAACCACTCAACTGACGGAACAACAGAAATTCTTAAAGAAATATCACAAAAAGATGCCAGACTGGTTCACATTATTCCTGAGGAAACCGATTTGAAAATTGGAGGATGTTGGAATAAAGCGTTAAACTCTGACCAATGTGGTATGTTTGCCGTCCAACTCGACAGCGATGATATTTATAGCGACGAATACACTTTGGAGAAAATCGTTAGGAAATTCAAAGAGGAACATTGCGCTATGGTGATTGGCAGCTATAAAATAACCAATTTTAAGTTAGAGACGCTTCCTCCTGGCATTATAGACCATAAAGAATGGACGAATTCAAATGGTATGAACAATGCCCTAAGAATTAACGGTCTTGGTGCTCCAAGAGCTTTTTACACGCCGCTGGCAAGACAAATTCTCTTCCCGAACTGCAGTTATGGCGAAGACTATGCTATGGGACTTGCCATTTCTCGCCAATTTAAGATTGGTAGAATATACGATGTACTATATTTGTGCAGAAGATGGGAGGGCAATTCTGACGCTGATTTATCGATGGAAAAACAGAACCAGAATGACTCGGCTAAAGACGCTATGCGCACTTTGGAAATTGAAAAGAGAATACTACTAAATACTTTATAGGACATGATTAAAGAAAACGAGGTTTTCGACTTTATAGACCAACAAAAGGAAAAATGGCCAACCTATGCTGCCAACCTAAAGCAATTGGAAGCAGTTGAAACCAAAGAATTTAACTTTGGCTCCTACTCTATCATTGCACAACACAATCCAGCTAGAATTGTTTCTACTGGCGCGAATGTCGACAGCAAAAGCATTGCTAGCAGGAAATGCTTCTTATGCAAGGAGAATAGACCGGCAGAACAACTTAAATTAGACATTGGCACGAAATACACTTTGTTGGTGAATCCATTCCCTATTCTAAAGAACCATCTAACAATTGCCAGCACCAGCCATTGCGAACAGAGCATCTATAACAACATTGAAGACATGTTGTCGATAGCGGCTTCGCTTCCACACTTCATTGTCTTCTACAATGGCCCTAAATGTGGTGCTTCTGCCCCCGACCACATGCACTTTCAGGCTGTTGCCAAAGACCAGCTTCCTTTCGAAAAACAGTTTGCCCTGCAAGAAAGCATTATCCTTTCTGACAATCGCGACGGAAAAATCCGCATGATTAACGGTATGGGAAGAAAATGCATACACCTTCACAGTTCAAGAACAGATATGATGGCCTCGTTTTTCCGCCAAATGTACAACCAACTGGCGCAAGGCAGAAAAGAGGAACCGATGATGAACATCTTTGTTCGTTTTGAAAACGGTGCTTTCGATCTCTTCATCTTTTGCAGAAAAGCCCACCGACCTAGCCAATACTTCTTGGAGAAAGACCCTTGGATGATTAGTCCCGGCGCTATTGATATGGGCGGTATTATGGTTATTCCGCGTGAGGAAGATTTCAAAAGGATAAATAAAGAGGTTATTGAAGATATATATAAACAGGTTAGTTTATAAATAAGGAAATCAATGAAAGATTCTGAAATAAAAAAAATATACAACTCTATCATCAGTTCTACGATTAGTAAAAACTTAAAAAACGCTTTCAATTTACTAGTCGAGCTTCTGGCTTTATCGCACAAACCAGAATGGAATGATAAGAAAAACGAGCTTGAGCAAAACTACATGCTCTTGCTTCAATATGCGATGGATGGTGCTGACGATCCCGAGCAAGAACAAGTGTATAATAAAATCAGACTTTCACTGCTTTCTCTTGCCGACCAGGCGTACAATGCTGTAATGACCAGCAGCTCCGACGATTACCCTTATATTCAAAAAAGGGCGATATCGAAAATTCCTTTCCCGAGCAATGAGGATATCGACCTTATCTTATCAAAGAAAGATAATAACGAATCCATCAACGAGTTACTGAAAGACAGCAACATATCTTATAATAATGTTGTTGACACAGAACGCGACGACCTTCTTTCCCTCATCTTCCAAAGACTATGGCTGAAAGCTCTTTATTCCGACAGAGAATGTTCGCTGGTCGATAACATCATCTACAGCGACGACACGCTGCTAGAAGATAAATGTATGACGGTTTCTGCCATCATGCTAAGCCTTATGCTGCAATTCGACGAAAAGAAGTTCGATTTGTTAACTACAATTCTTTCTTCTACGACCGGAGATGTGCAAAACAGGGCTTTTATCGGGCTACTGATAAACTGTAGTATTTATGCGAACAGACTGGTTTTATACCCGGCTATAGCCAAAAGAATAAACGCTCTAACGACCAAACCGTGGTTTAAAGACAAACTCATAACATGCGTTTTGCTCTACATTAACGGGCTCGAAACAGAGAAAATAAGTAAAGAAATCGCCAACGACATTA
>ODAJ012110357.1_pt1 | contig 32636 bp, 33 predicted proteins | sample 1539241 | NCBI WGS metagenome assembly ODAJ01 (sample SAMN02144231, study PRJEB22623) | gut metagenome | biome: sheep rumen | host: Ovis aries | place: New Zealand
CAACTGAGATTAAAATTAAGTATTAACCAAAGTCAACCAAAACTACAAACAAGACTAAAAGTAGTCAACTAAAATCGTTAAACTACAGCCGTAAACTTTCTCCAGCAGCTCCGGAGCTTTGTTACAGAGACTCTGGAGCAATGCTCCAAAGCCTCCGGAACAATGTTACATAGCAGTTGGAGTAACCTTCCCAGACAGCCTCGTAAAACCCATATAGTAGCCGTCAGCAACTGAGTGCTTAAGTTTTTGCCCAATAAATGATGCTTAACCAACAAAAAATGAGTAATTTTGAAAGCGCATAACATAAGCAACATGGAAGTTATACAGAGTTTCACAATCGACCACACACACCTGAAGCCCGGCATCTATGTGTCGCGCGTAGACAGAGGGTTCACCACTTTCGACCTGCGTATCACCGAACCAAACCAGGAACCGGCCATTGCTCCTGCCGCTATTCACAGCCTTGAGCATCTCATGGCTACATGGTTCCGCAACAGCGAGGCCAAGGACGACGTTGTCTACGTCGGTCCAATGGGCTGCCTAACGGGAATGTATATCATAATGACGGGCTCATACACCGTCGAGGATATGCGTAGACTCACCATTGAGTGCCTTCAGTGGATTCTCACACAGGAAAGCGTGCCCGCCACGGAGCCGCAGACCTGCGGCAACTACCTTCTCCACGACCTGCCCATGTGCAAGTGGGAGAGTAGGCGCTACCTCCACCGACTGCAACATGAGTTCCACAGCGAGTACACCAAACTGAAAATCACCCTTAAAGACGGCAGGACGTTTGCCGATGCATAATTTTTTTGACAACCTCTGCTACATGATGGGTAAACAGTTTCACCTTATTATATTATTAGTAGCTGTGCTTTTCTCGGCTTGCAGCAAGTCAACCGAACAGCAACAGCATGAGCAGCGTGCTGAGCGGCAACGCCAGCAAGCTCTCTACGAGGCTGCTTTCAAGGTGGGAGTGATGCCCACGCTCGACTGCCTGCCCATCTATCTGCTCAAGGACAGTCTCCTCTACGACACCACTAAGGTCGACATCCGCCTGCGGGTGTTCAATGCACAGATGGACTGCGATACCGCCCTTGTTGGCGGAAGTGTGCAGGCCAGCATCACCGATGTTGTTCGAGCAGAGCGGCTCAAGCGCAACCATCTGGCACTTACGTATTTTTCTGGAACTAACAACTACTGGGTGCTGGTGGCAAACAAGAAAGCTCGAGTGAAAACGCTGCCCCAGCTGAGCGACAAGATGATAGCCATGACGCGCTTCTCGGCCACTGATATGCTTACCGACATGGCCTTGAAGCAGGGCAAGCCCAAGTATGACAGCTACAAGGTGCAGATAAACGACATCCTTCTGCGCACAAAGATGATTGTCAACAACGAGATGGATGCCGCATGGTTTGCCGAACCACAGGCCACTCAGCTTCTTGCTCTGGGGCACAACGTGCTGTTCGACAGCCGCAAACAGCAGCTTCAGCTCGGAGCAATAGTGCTCATGACTGCCGACATTGTTAAGCCCCAGCGCGAAAAACAGCTCAACGAATTTACAAAAGCATACAACCGTGCCTGCGATGAACTCAATTCTCGTGGGCTGAAATACTATCGCGAGTTGATAAAACGCTACATGAACGTAGATGATGCCACCATAGACCGCCTGCCGAAACTAAAGTTCATGCAGGCTGTCCGGCCCAACCAGTCGGATATTGACAAGGCACAGGCTTTCCTTCATTGACAACACAGAACCATGACCCACACACTTTCCGATGCGCTTGCCGCAGTTTACGACAAGGATTTAGGCACTGCCCTCAACATTCTGAAATCCATATTCCCTGCTCAGGGCACTCCACTGCACCGCGACAGACTCGAAGACATCGCTGCCGACTACTCCCGCATGAAGGACTTTATGCTCCGGGGCTATGCCGACACGCAGCGCGAAGAGCTATATATGAATTGTCTGCGGCGCACCTACAGCCTCATACAGGACATAGAGCTACACTGGCTGTGCCTCAATCGCAGCGTGTTTGCCAATGCCAGGCAAGCAGCTGCCGGACTAAACCAGTCACACGACTTCATACGCTCCGTGCTCGAAGGGTTTGTTTCGGATGTGGCTATGCTTTCACTCGACGGCGATGAAGCCGGCGAAAAGCGCAGGCAACTCTACGAACGACACTACCAGTTCCTCGACCGCCTGTTCTCGGCCTTGCTCGTGTCGCCCCAGTGGAGCGAACAAGAGGCGCAGTTCTATAAGCAACTCTTCCTTTCGCCGACCATCGATGCCGCTGATGCCTCCTATCTCGTGAGTGCGGTGTTCATCTCCAACCTCCACCTGTTCGACTTCCATAAGTTCTGGCTGCTCAATCAGCTGTTCAGCCACACCGCTCCCGACCATCTTCGCCAGCGTGCTCTCGTTGGTTGGGCCTTGTCTATGCCCACGCGACAGCAAGTTCTATATCCCGCACTGTCGCAGATGATGGCTCTTGCCACCCTCGACAAGCAGCAGTGCGAGGAGCTTGCTGGGCTGCAGAAACAGATATTCCTGTGCATGAACGCCGAGAAAGACCATCAGGTGCTCGAGCGCGACGTGCTTCCCACACTCATCAAGAACAACAATCTGCGCATCGACCGCTTCGGCATCAGTGAGAAAGACGACGATTCCATGCAAGACATACTGCATCCTGAGGCTGCCGACGAAGCTATGGAGGAGGTGGAGCGCAGCATCAGACGAATGATGGATATGGAAAGGCAAGGTGCCGACATCTATTTCGGCGGCTTCTCGCGCATGAAGGGCTTTCCCTTTTTCAGCACACTGGCCCACTGGTTCTGTCCTTTCTCAATCAGCCACCCCTCGCTCAGTCAGCTGTTCGGCAAGACCAACGGTACTCGTTTCGTAGAAAACCTGATGCTTGGCGGTGCGTTCTGCGACTCCGACAAATACTCGCTGTGCTTTGGTATGACACAAATCATCGACCGTCTGCCAGCCAATGTGCGCGAGATGATAGGCTCTGCCGATGCCCTCGGCCCAATGATTTCCGACGAGCGACGCAACTCTCCGGCTTACATCAGGCGTATGTATCTTCAGGACCTCTACCGTTTCTTCAATCTCTACAGCCGGCGCACCGAGCTGCACAATCCCTTCGCCCGAGCAGACAGCCCTGCGAAGCCATTGCCTGCGCTCTTCGTTGCCAACCCGAATATTGCCGGCAAGATGATGCCGGGGCAGAGCGTCGACGTGGCAATGTTCCTGTTTGGACAGAAACACTATGGTTTGTGCGAGCAGCTTTTGCAGGCGATAGGAACCGAAAACACGTTCCCACCGTCTTACTACCTACTTCAGGCACTGCTCAACACCGAGCGAAACCATCTTCCCCAGGCCCGGCAATACTACCAGCAGGTGCTTGCCTTGGAGCCCGACAACCAGAAAGCCATGAAGGGGCTGGCCCGGCTGTGCCTAACCATGGGCGACTATGCTCAGGCGTGCACTCTTTACGGCCAGCTAAAGGAGCAAAATCCCACGAGCCGGGTGCTTGCCGCCAACTATGGAATAGCATTGATAGGGAATGGGGAGGCTGCCGAAGCCGTGAAATTGCTGTATCAGTTCTACTACGAATATCCCGACGACGAACGCATAAAGCGAGTGCTGGCATGGGCATTGCTCAACGATGGCAAGTATGCCGATGCCCAGCGGATGTATGAGCAGTTGCTTGAGAGCAGCAAGCCACTGCCAGCCGACTGTCTCAACTGCGGCTATTGCCACTGGCTCATGGGAGATTTGTCAAAGGCGGCTGACTATTTTGGGCGGTTTGTGGCACTTTCCAATGAAAGTGAAAGCAGCGAAGGCGATGCTCCGGTCGCCACTCTGGAACAAGAGATGCAGGGCGACAGCTCCATGCTTCGTAGCCACGGGATTTCCGAGATAGACCAGATGATAATGTGTAATATCGTTCGTGACGGACAATAAAAGCAATCGGCAGAACCCTGTGATGTGAGTTCTGCCGATTGTTGTATCAGTAGCTGCGTGCTATGAGCACGCGGCACTTAGATGGTTTGCCGCTCACCATGTCGGTGCCTTCGGTCTGCTCGAACATGAAAGGAACGCATCGGATAGTGGCCTGAGTGTCTTCCTTGATCTTCGCCTCTGTTTCGGCGGTGCCGTCCCAGTGGCAAAGGAAGAAGCCTCCCTGCTTAACCCTCTGCTTGAACTCCTCGTAGTCGTCACATTCGTATATGTGTTCGTCGCGGAAACGGCGGGCTTTATCAAATATGTTCTGCTGGATGTCCTCGAGAAGCTTGGCTACATACTCCTCGATACCATCCAAAGCAACAGTCTCTTTCTCTAAAGTGTCGCGGCGCATAACCTCTATCGTGCCGTTCTCAAGGTCGCGGCCACCCATCACGAGGCGCACGGGCACACCCTTGAGCTCGTAGTCGGCAAACTTGAAACCAGGCCGTTTGTTCTCAGAATCGTCGTATTTCACGGTGATACCCATGTCGCGCAGCTTGGCAATAACTGGCTGCAGGCGCTCTGAGATGGCTGCAAGCTGCTCCTTGCCCTTGGTGATAGGCACGATGACAACCTGTATCGGAGCCAGCTTCGGAGGCAGAACCAGTCCGTTGTCGTCGCTGTGTGTCATTATCAGCGCACCAATCAGGCGAGTGCTTACGCCCCACGACGTTGCCCATACATACTCGGGCTTGTTCTCCTTATTAAGATAAGTCACGTCGAAAGCCTTGGCGAAGTTCTGTCCGAGGAAGTGACTCGTTCCGCTTTGGAGCGCTTTTCCGTCTTGCATCATGGCCTCGATGGTGTATGTGTCGAGTGCTCCGGCGAAACGCTCGGTCTCGCTTTTCACTCCCTGAACCACCGGCACGGCCATCCATTCTTCAGCAAAACGGGCATATACTTTCAGCATCTGCTTAGCCTCTGCTTCGGCTTCTTCGCGTGTGGCGTGTGCTGTGTGGCCCTCCTGCCAAAGAAATTCGCTTGTGCGGAGGAACGGACGGGTACGCATTTCCCACCTCATCACATTGCACCACTGGTTGCACATCAGTGGCAGATCGCGCCAAGAGTGTATCCAGTTCTTGTAAGTGTTCCATATTATGGTCTCCGACGTGGGGCGAACAATGAGCTCTTCCTCCAGCTTGGCAGCCGGATCGACCTCTACGCCGCTCTTGTCTTCCTTGGCACGCAGGCGATAGTGTGTCACTACGGCACACTCCTTGGCAAATCCCTCTACGTGTTCAGCCTCGCGAGAGAGAAATGATTTCGGTATGAGCAGAGGGAAATAGGCGTTCTGCGCACCCGTTTCCTTGAACATCTTGTCGAGCTGCTGTTGCATCTTTTCCCAGATAGCGTAGCCATAGGGCTTGATTACCATACAGCCGCGAACCGCCGACTGCTCTGCCAGATCGGCCTTGACAACCAGGTCATTGAACCACTGACTGTAGTTGTCGGCACGTTTTGTCAATTCTTTCAGTTCTTTTGCCATGATATTTTTTCTTGTTGTGTTTCGGTCTTTTATGCTTTCTGCACAGTGGCAGCACTCTTGTTTCTCGGTGAGAGATGAAGAATGGAAAGCTAATAGTGTAATTCCAAGAAAGTAATATGACTCATATTGTTAGCCTCCCACAATTCCCCCAATGGGGGAAGAATAACTTATGATGGTTTGTATGTTCTCCCCTCCCTTGGGGAGGGGTAGGGGGTGGGCTTGTGATATGGTCCTTATTACTTTCCCGTAATCACGTGGAGGTTTTCGCGCAGCGGTCTGTCGGTTAGTAGGCAGCCGTGAACTGCTCGAGGAAGCGCGTGTCGTTCTCGGAGAACATACGCAGGTCTGAAACGCGATACTTCAGGTTGGTGATGCGCTCAACGCCCATACCGAAGGCATATCCGCTGTAGACGGTGCTGTCTATACCGCACGCTTCGAGCACATTGGGGTCAACCATTCCGCATCCCAGTATCTCTACCCAGCCGGTATGCTTGCAGAAGCCGCATCCCTCGCCGCCGCAGATGTGGCAGGAGATGTCCATTTCGGCACTCGGTTCGGTGAAGGGGAAGTAGCTCGGACGCAGGCGAATCTTGGTGTCGGCACCGAACATCTCGCGAGCAAAGGTAAGCAGAACCTGTTTAAGGTCGGTGAATGAAACGTTCTTGTCGACATACAGTCCCTCTACTTGGTGGAAGAAGCAGTGGGCACGGGCACTGATGGCCTCGTTGCGATACACTCTTCCGGGGCAGAGGATGCGTATTGGCGGCTCGTGGGTTTCCATATAGTGAGCCTGGTCGCCACTGGTGTGCGAGCGCAGAAGGATATTCTTCGTTACGTCGTTGGGATTTTGCTCGATGAAGAACGTGTCCTGCATATCGCGTGCAGGGTGGTCGGGAGCGAAGTTAAGCTTGGTGAAGACGTGCAGGTCGTCGTCAATCTCGGGACCTTCGGCCATGACAAAGCCCATGTGTGAGAAGATGTCGATGATCTCATTGCGGACTATCGTGAGCGGATGACGCGTGCCGAGAGCCACGGGGTAGGGCGTGCGGGTGAGGTCGATGTCGTCGGCTGTGGCCTCGGAAGCAGCAAACTGTTCCTTCAGCTCGTTGATACGTTGCAGAGCCGACTGCTTCAGCTCGTTGATTTTCATGCCTACCACCTTCTTCTGTTCGGCTGGAACCGAGCGGAAATCGGCCATGAGAGCGTTTATCTGTCCCTTCTTGCTGAGGTATTTCAGTCGCAGCTGTTCTATCTCCTCTGAGCTGTTGGCCTTCAATGAGCCAATCTCAGTGAGCAGAGATTCTATCTTTTCGAGTAACATATTTAAATGAATATCTTGTTTTAACGATGCAAAGTTAACATTTTTAGTCTGAAACAAGAAACATGTCGTAATAAAGTTGTACTTTTGCACTATAGTTTACAACACTTCATACAATGAAAAAAATCTCTCTCTTGGGCTTGCTGGGCGTTGTGTACGTCGCTTTGACAATGATGTCGTGTAACGGCAAGCAACCAGAACAGCAGCCGACAGGAAAAGACTCGCTTGCTGTCGATTCCAGTTCTGTGGCTGAAGACACCGTGGCTGTGGAGCCTCAGACGGCCAAAGCTGCCGACAAACTGTTTGCCGACTTCTTCTTCGACTTTATATCTAAGAAAAAGGTGCAGATGAACCGCATACTCTTTCCGCTTCCAGTGACCGAAAACGGAAAGACAAAAACGGTTGAGCGCAGGGCGTGGCGCATGGAACACTTCTATCAAAATCAGGAATACTACACGCAGATATTCGACAGCGACAAGCAGCGCGACGATGTGAGAAAGCGCGATGTGGACACTGTGGTGGTGGAAAAGATACACCTAAAGAAAGGCATAGCGGAGCAATACGTGTTCTGCCACCCCCAGGGCTTCTGGGTGTTGGCCTCTATCAATAAGGTGGGACTGAGCCAAAGCAACAACGCTTCGTTCCTGACCTTCCTGCAGAAATTCTTTGCCGACAAGAAGTTCCAGCTCTCGCACGTGGCCAATCCACTGAGCTACGAAGGTCCTGACCCTGATGGCGACGACGAGACAACGGTGGTAAAGCGGAAGATTCCGGCCCACACATGGTCTGACTACTTGCCGGAGATACCGCGCGACCAGATTTACAACATCGTATACGGACAGACCTACGCCGAGGGCAAGGAAAAAATATTCCTGTTCAAGGGCATTTCCAACGGATTGGAAACAGAACTGAAGTTCCGCAGAACAGGCTCGGACTGGAAGCTGACAAAGATTAACCTATGATTGAACGCAGCAATTACAACCTCTTAAAGCACAATACTTTCGGACTGGAAGCACAGTGTGCCAAATTCGTGGAATATGAAACGGCAGACGATGCAGTGGCAGTGGCTGAGATGTTGCAGCGTAGCCAGCTCCCATTACTCATAATAGGAGGGGGCAGCAACCTTCTGCTTACGGGCGATTTCAACGGTGTGGTGGTTCATTCGGCCATCAAGGGCATTGAGGTTGTTGCCGAGCCAGAGGCATCTGAGGCCCAATCCGACAGCGTGTTGCTGCGCTGCGGTTCGGGCGAAACATGGGACGACGTTGTGGCTTTCTGCGTAGAGCATGGCTACTACGGTGCAGAAAACCTGTCGCTCATACCCGGTGAAGTGGGTGCTTCGGCTGTTCAGAACATTGGTGCATACGGTGTTGAAGTGAGCCAGATTATAGAACGCATTGAGGCTGTGGAGATAGCTACAGGCCGTAAGGTGGAATTTGCTGCCGCAGAATGTAATTACGGATACAGGCAGAGCCGCTTCAAGCAGGAGTGGAAGAACCGTTATCTCGTCACATACGTAAGCTACCGCCTGCAGCGCAGTGCCGAACTGAAGCTCGACTATGGCAACATACGCTCAGAATTGGAGCGGCGCAACATTGAGAAACCGACACTTGAGGAGCTTCGCCAGACTATTATCGACATAAGAAATGATAAACTTCCCGACCCGAAAAAGCAGGGCAATGCAGGCAGTTTCTTTATGAACCCGGTCGTTGACAGGGAAACCTTCAAGAGGTTGCAGGCTTCGTGGCCCGACGTGCCTTACTATGTAGTGGACGGAAATGCTGCCGACGGGGGCGAAAAGTATAAAATCCCAGCCGGATGGATGATAGACCGCTGTGGATGGAAGGGGCGCTCGCTTGGCAATGCAGGTGTTCACGACCGCCAGGCACTGGTGCTTGTTAACCGTGGTGGAGCTTCAGGCAACGACATAGTGCGCCTGTGTGATGCCATTCGCAGCGATGTGAAGAAGACATTTGGCATTGACATTCATCCGGAAGTTAATATTATTTGATGATGGAAGGTAAGATGCGGTTGAGGTTTTTGGGCACAGGCACTTCTGCCGGAGTACCAGTGTTGGGATGCGGATGTGCTGTATGCAAGAGTACTGATGCCAAAGACAAGCGCTACAGGACGGCAGCCTTGCTCGATGTGGGCAACGTCAGGCTGCTAATCGACAGCGGACCGGATATTCGGATGCAGCTGATGCCCTTGGAGTTCAAGCCTCTTGACGGCGTGCTCGTAACACATATACACTATGACCACGTTGCGGGCATCGACGACCTGCGTGGCTTCTGCGTTTTCGGCGACCTGAATGTCTATGCCAACAGAGGCACGGCAAGTGGCTTGCGCCAGACAATGCCCTACTGTTTTACGGAAAAACTTTATCCAGGAGTGCCCAAGATTGCTCTCCATGAGATTGCTCCGCATGAAAAGTTCACCATCAAGGGTGTCGAGGTGATTCCGTTTGAGGTGATGCACGGCAAGCTTCCAATCCTTGGCTACAGGATTGGGCGACTGGCATATATCACCGACATGAAGACGATAGCCGACGGAGAGATGGAGTATCTGCACGGAGTTGAGGTGCTGGTGGTGAACGCTCTGAGATGGGAACGAGAGCATCATTCGCATCAACTGGTAGACGATGCAATCAGGTTTGCCCGTAGAGTAGGGGCGAAGCGCACCTACCTGGTTCACCTTACTCACGAGATAGGCTTTCATAAAGATGCCTCCCGGCGATTGCCGGAAGGCATAGAGTTTGCTTACGACGGTCTGGAGATAGATATTTAGGCCCTGCATCGGGGGCAAGAAACGTCTTGCCACGGTAGTGCAATGACTCTTTCTCCTTATAATCCGAATCGTTAGCGCAAGCTTGTTTACTACATTATTGCTTTTTTCCAGGCAAGATAGTTCGCCTGTTCAACGCTTTTGCGCGCGCAGTCGGCATCAATCACTTTGTTGACAAAAGCCTTGAGGCTTTTCTTGATGGCACTTTGCTCGTCAGGCGAGAAGCCTTCGAGAAGCTGCTGTGTTTCCTTTACTATTTCGTCGAGGGTGTAGGTGTGGCTTGTGGCATCGTTGACCTTAGCCTTCAGCTCGTCGTCGATGTCACCGATGTTTTCTATACCGCTGATGAAACCTTCGATGAAGTCCTTCTCCTTGTCAGAATAGTCACCGTCGGCACTGGCAAAAAACAGACCAGTCTTGGCCATGAGGGTTATGGTATTGATAAGTTTTTCCATGATGTTTGTGATGTTTGGGTTTAACAGAGTCGCTTTTTTGTTGAGCGGATACTTGTGTGAGTTGTGTCTGCGTCAGCCTTTTTTCTTGCCGAAAGCACTGCCAGCAAGTCCGATGATGCTGATAACACCCTTGGCCAGGTTGCCTAAGTTGCCGCCACTGAGGATGCTGCCGAGTACACTGCCGAAGCCGCCGGATTTGCCGGAGCCGTCGGCATCTTCTTCCGTCACCTCTTCCTCTTCGCCTTCTTCGGACTCTCCGTCACATTCAGCCTCGTCCTCAGCCACTTCTTCATCGCATTCCTCACCCTCAGAGTCTACTTCTTCCTCTGCGGTTTCTGCATCCTCGTCGCCGTCAACGAGTTCTTCGTCTTCTATTTCCTCGTCGTCGGCAGCCTTTTTCTTGCGCCGTGTCATGGCATCAACGATTGTTCCGAGGGTTCCTCCCTGTGCTGCTTCGTTGATGATGTCGCCCAAGCTGCCTCCGCGAGTGGCTACATTGATAACGTTTCCAAGGTCGCCACTCTCGCCGGCTGCCTTGATGATGTTTTTAAAGAAACTTCCCATAAGCCAAATTGATATTTAGGTTAATAATATGGTGTATGTATTCTGATTGGTTTATCTGCCTGCGCCTGCTGCAATTGGGGCTAACTGTTACTGCTGACGGTGGCGCAAGGTTGCCACGACATACTCAGAGCGAGTGCCGATGCGGAACTTTCCGCCCCAGATTCCCATTCCCGAACTAACATAGTAGTGGGTATTGCCACGCTGATGTGAGCCGAAAGCACACTCGTAGATGGCATTGGTTATCCAGCTGATGGGCCAAACTTGTCCGTAGTGGGTATGTCCACTGAACTGGAAATCCACGTGTGACCGTTCGGCTTCCTCGAGATGGTATGGTTGATGGTCAAGAACTATCGTGTAGCGGGTACTGTCTGCTGTGGCAAGAATGGTCTTCAGTGGCTTGCGGCGGCGGTTGGTGCGGTCGTCGCGCCCTACAATCGTGATGTCGTTATTCACGGTTTGGCTCGTGTCGCTGAGGAGTTTGATACCTGTAGTAGCAATGAACTGCTGGGCTTCGGGCTTTCCGCTATAATATTCGTGGTTTCCGAGACAAGCATAGACAGGCACATTAAGCCTGCGAAACTCGGTAGCCATGTCCTGTTCGGTCAGTGGACGCATACTGCGGTCGATAATATCGCCGGCAATAAGCACCAAGTCGGGCTTTTCGGCGGCGATGATGTCTATCCATCGGCTAAGTTCATTGCGCTGGTTATGGTACCCGAGATGAAGGTCGCTGAGCATTACGAGCTTGTAAGTATGCGACAGCGGCTTGCTCGTAGTAAGCTCAAGGGTCTGCCGATGTTTGTCGTAGTAGTGCCAGTTGCCGTAGATGAACACGGGAATGATGATTGCCAATACGGTTAAAGTGCCACCGACACTGTTGGTCAGGAACTCCTTGGGAATGATGTGCAACAGTTTTCCTAAATCGAAGACAAGGAACAGCATCACGAGATACAGCGCAATGAAGATGGATGAAGTGCCGACGTTGTAGATAAACGTTGCTGCCGCCATCGGCATAGAGTCGATGTCGAGCAGAAAATTGGCAAAAAAAAGTGCAAAGGCTGCTCCGAGAAATATCAGCACAACCGTTTTAAGCCAAGCCTGTAGAGGTAATATCATCCAGATATGCCAGCCAATGTAGACTATTCCAAGTATTGGCATCAGGAAGAATACTATGCCCCAAAATGTATTCATGGTGTTGTTTTTACGGTTTTAGTTGCGTGTTGTTAATCAGTCGGCGCGTGCTAAGCACCTGCTGTCTGGTTGTGAGCGAGCGTTTCTTGCCCCCGTTGAGCTCACGAAGCAGCTGTTTGGCCTGCGAAAGCGACGGCCATCGGCGGATGATATACTCCAACTGAGAGCGTGACAGCTCCCTCTGTTTGGCACGGTCATAGCACCATGCACGGTTGAACCAGTAGTTGCTGTTGTCGGGCGACAGTTCGATGGCCCGGGTGTAGTCTACTGCTGCACTGTCGTAACGCTCTTTCTGAATGTAGCTCATAGCCCGCAGGTCTAACATTTCGGGTATATAAGGATTCAGCTCAATAGCTTTGCTGATGTCGTGGATGCTTCCATCGTAGTCTTCAAGATGGTATTTGGCCTGTGCCATCAGATACCAAGGCTCGTAGAGATAAGGTTTGAGTATCGCAATACGGTTCAGCAGGTGCATCGACACAAGATATTCTCCTGTTGCAAGACAGCTTCGCCCTTCCTCTATCATGTTCTTGACATTGTATTGTGCGTTTGCCGTAGACAAGAAAGCGGCAAACCACACAACAGCGATCAGTGAGGTAAGGCGTGGCATCTGCAATAGTATTTTATGGTTTAGCTGTCTACTTCACACCCTTTGTGCGGTAGCCACAGCGATAGCGGCCTTTCACGAGTGACGACAGCTTGCCTCGGATGAGCTGTTTGCGCAGCGGCTTGATGCGGTCGACAAACATTACTCCGTCAAGATGGTCGAATTCATGCTGCATGACACGTGCCAGATAGCCCGTTATCCACTCTTCGTGCGGCTGGAATTGCTCGTCAACCCACCTTACAAGTATGCGCGTAGGCCGCGTTACGTTTTCATGGATGCCCGGAAGCGACAGACAACCCTCCTCGAGAGTTTCTGTTTTGCTTTCGTCAGCTTCCACAATGTGTGGGTTTATGTATGCTTTCTTGAAGCCTTTATATTCAGGGAAATCATCTGCAAGAGGGTCAAGGTCTATTACAACGACACGTATTGCTTTGCCAATCTGAGGTGCTGCAAGTCCAATACCTCCTGATTCAGCGAGCGTTTCCCACATATTAGTAATGAGCTCAGGGAGATTTTCGTAGTCGGCAGTGATGTCCTGAGCTTCCTTTCTCAGCACAGGCTGACCATATATATATATTGGTAGAATCATAATCTGTGTTTATTTGAACGCATATAGTCCTGTAAGAGAATAGTCGCACTAATCTCGTCGACGAGTGCTTTGTTCTGTCTGGCTTTCTTTTTTAGGCCGCCGTCAATCATGGCTTGGTGGGCAAGGACCGACGTAAACCTTTCATCGAAGAACTCAATAGGTATCTGCGGCATAGCTTTCTTCCATCTTTGATAGAAAGCTTTCACCCTTGCCATATTCTCACTTGGCTCACCATTGGACTGTTTTGGCTCGCCAATGATAATCTTTTCAACCTGTTCGCGAGCCACATAATCGCATAGGAAGTCGAAAAGGGATGATGTAGAAACAGTCGCCAACCCGTTTGCTATAATTTGCAAGGGGTCGGTGACTGCTATTCCTGTGCGCTTCCGGCCATAGTCAACTGACAGAATTCGCATTTCAAATTATTTTGCAAGGAGCCAGGCATCGCCAAATTCGCCGCGAATCTGGTCGCGCATCTGAGCTGCTTCGGCCTTTGAGTTGAAGGTGGCAATGATTACCCGGTACATGTTTTTCTGAGAATTGAAACCCAACTGGGCATTGTAGCCACGGTTCTTGAGGCGCTGCTGGAGTCCTTCTGCATTGGCACGAAGACCAAATGCGCCTACTACAACGCTGTATGCTTTAAGACCTTCACCGCTTACAACAGAGATATTCTCTGTACGAACGGCAACATTGTCTGTATTATCAACAACTGGAGTCTCTGTGACAGGAGTGACAACAGCCGGAGTTACGACCTGAACCTGAGGCTCGTTGTTGCCATACTGTGTCTCCGATGGGGTGTTCTGGGAAATGTTGTAGCCAGCGTTCTCCTGCGCCTTAGCTTTTTCGTAAGCCTTCTTGTAGGCACTTTCGCTCGACTTGCAGCTTGTGAAAGCCAATGCTACACATGCTGCGGCACTCAAAAGCATGAATTTCTTCATATTCATAGATTATAGTTAATAATGATTTGTTTCACTTTGCGAAAGTACAAAAACAGCTGAAAACAGCGAAGAAAAGGCTACATAAAGTTTGTTAAATGAAATAAAAGTAGGTTTTTTACAGAATTTTAAGTTGTTAAAGTTGAGCGGATACCAAAGTTTTTTATACTTTTGCGTTGAGGATACACAATTTGTTTAACATAAATACTTATAACCATGAAAACTTTAGGCTATATTGGCGCATTCCTTGGCGGTGCAATCGCAGGTGCGGCATTTGGTTTGCTCCTCGCTCCAGAGAAGGGAGCTGACACTCGTACACGTATTTCCGACGCAGTTGATGATTTCTGCAAGAAGCACGACATCAAACTGAGCCGTAAAGAAATGGACGACTTTGTTGACGACATCAAAGATTCTGCCGAGGAAGTTTAAGCTGCAAGAATAGCGGAAGGAAAGTTTGCTGCATTAGTGTAAGTGACTTTCTTTCCGCTTTTTCATGCCGACTACACATCCAAATCATGTTGATTGTACCTCCCATACTATATTATATTTGATTTTTTTACCTTAATCAACAATACAAAAGATGCTTTCGAGTGACCAGAATGTAGAAACAATATCTCAGCTCGTTGAGGTTTTCCGCCACTACATAGGACTTCAGTCAGAGTATGTAAAGCTTGACGTGATTGAGAAAGTAGTGCGTCTGCTAACCGTGATGGCTATTGTTGCAATGTTTGCATTGCTGCTTATCATTATGATGATTTATTTCTCGTTTGCTGCCGCCTATGCTCTTGAGCCACTGTTGGGAATGGTTGGTGCGTTCTCCGTTGTCGGTTCGTTCTATTTGCTGGTGCTTATACTGTTTGTATTGTTCCGCAAACAGCTTGTCGAGAAGCCTCTGGTGCGCTTTCTCGCCAATCTTTTAATGTCTAACTGATAAATCTTTCATCATGCCAAACAACAATATGGTTGACGCACAACCCACCTACCGCTCTCTCAGTGAGATACGTTTGCGCAAGGCGCAGCTTATCACCGAGATAACCAAAGACAACAACAAGATGCGCAAGATGTGGGGAAAGCTTTTCAACAAATCGCAGCAACCCACCACACCGAGCCGCCGCATAACGAGCATTATGAGTCGAAGCGCGTCGATGTTTGATGCTGCCATACTCGGATGGAAGCTCTATCAGCGCTTTGGGGGAAGTAAGAAAAAGGGTAAAAAGTTCAAATTGTTTTAGTCTTGCCAGTCTATGGCGAGCTGCATGAGGCTTGGATGTCAGTCAGGACGGTCTGTCCAGAGCCTTGCAGTTGATATAAAGGTATGAAGATAACAAAGAAAAGATATATTCTTGGATTTCTTTCAGTCACGATAGTACTGGCATTGGTTCGTTGTGTGTTTCCTGAGGTAGCCAAAGTCAGCATCAACGATTTAAGTGAGAAGGTTTCAGAAGAAGCCGATGAGGTTACGGTAAAGAACCTGAAGGACAATACGGAGGGATTTGTCGGTGCCGAAATACAGGGAGACAATCGTCTTCTGCAAGGACATAAAGACTACAGCGAGACGTTTCCCGACAGCAATGCCGTGCAGCTCGAGGCTGCCAACAGCCTTGGTGTGACACCTGTAATGAACCGTATAGATGCCGAGAACCGCAAGACCGACCTTGTCTTTATAGGCAGTAACCCATATTTCTGTGTGGCCGAGCTGACTCGCAGTATTCCATATCTTGTTCCAAAAGCATCTGTTTTATTGCAAGACATAGGACGCAACTTCATCGACAGCCTGACACAAAAGCACATCAAGCCCCACAAGATAATCGTTACCAGCGTATTGCGGTCAAAGGAAGATGTTGAGAAACTGCGCCGGCACAACCGCAATGCCACTGAGAACAGCTGCCATTTGTTCGGCACCACGTTTGATATAGCCTACACTCATTACGTTCCTATAGGCGAAAACTCAACGATTGACACTGAACATGAGGTTCCCACAGAGCGCCTGAAAGGTGTCTTGGGCAACGTTTTGCGCGACCTCAGATTGCAGAACCGATGCTACATCAAATACGAAGTGCACCAGGCCTGCTTCCATATCACCGTGCGTTAGGGCTGTGGCTGTTTGGCCACAAGCCCCTCGATCTTCTTGCTAACGCCGGTGGAATAAGCGTTAAATACGTTCACAACGATGAGCACATCGGTGATACCGTTGTCAAGGATGTACTGTTTCATGTCCTTGGTGAAGTATCTGAAGTCTGCCACATGAACCTCGTCGAATGAGTAGAAGAGGTATCCCGGCACGGCATTTCCGAAACTATCCTTTATGACAAGCACCTTGCGGCCCGTCTTGGCTTGTGTCTTCACCGTCGTCAACCGTGCATCGCCACCCATGAAGGTGGAGTAGGCCGCACCGCTGCCGTCCTTATACTTGATGAAATATTCCCCTGGCACGGGCCGGCTCTCAGCCGTGACCTTGAACTGCTTGTCGAGTGAGTAGTTCACATAGGTCGTGCTGTAAGGCATATTCTTAGGTACATAGTAGACAAAGTCCTCTGGAGCTTTCTTCACAGATATGTCCCTTGAGTATCCATACATACTTCCAACGAAGCCCTTTACCACTCTGCGTTCGTAGCTGCTTAGTTCCTTGAATGGCACACGTGCTACCTTGGCAAATTGTCGGGCTGCATAGAACGCGCCCAATGGGGTCCAATGGTGGTCGGTACGCAGGTAGATATCCTCGCCTGCGTGCTGTGCCAGTGCTGTATATGCGTCAACAGCCTTCACCGAATCGTTGAAATGCGAGTATATGTTGTTGATGGTAAGGCGCTCTTCCTTGGTCGCTTTCTTCACCTTTTCTGGACAATAGAACTCCACCGAGGTCGGAATAACCATGCCATAGACATTCACCTGCGGCATCACCTCTTTGTATTTGTTCACCGCACGGGCAAAATCAGTGCCACCGCCAGGCAGCCCTCCGTAGGCCATCATTGCCCTAACCTTGTCGCCACTGCCCACAACAATAATGCCCGCATGGGCAATCTTGGCATTCTCCTGCGCCGTAACGTTATTCTTATAGGCTCCGGCATTGCGGTTTCCAGCGGCCATAGCCTCTGCTTCCTCACGTCTGGCAGCTTCAGCTGCGGGGTCTTCTGCCGCATGGAACGACACGTTTTCCTCTCCGCTGCTTATCCTGATAATGTCCTTTACGTTCATGCTCAGGGCCATAAGCTCATCGCGGAAGGGTTCGCTGTCGCTGAACCAAGACGACATTTCCTTTGTGAAAGTGCCATTGAAGAGCTTATCCCACGTGAAGGTTGGGAACTGGGCAAGGTCTCGTTTCTCCAGTTCGGACACCTTGCTGCGCGGAAAAGTATCGAACACCACTGCTATCGTGGCAAACACTGCCATGATAATGCCCGTATAGGCGTAGTATTTTTTCATAGTCAAAGATAAGCTGTGACGTTATTGTTCAAGATATTTCATATATGACTGCACCGTCTTCGGCATTGAGGCATGGATGAGATTATTGGCAAAGAGCACATCCGTGATGCCGTTCTGGCGAACATAGTCCACCACGTTGGGAGTGAAATAGCGGCAGTCCGCCACGTGAACCTCCTCAAAAGAGCCGAACAGATAGGGTGGCAAAGCATTGCCGTAGCTGTCCTTGAGTATCAGCAGGCGGCGGTGGTTGGCAGTGTTTGTCCTTACAGCCACTGTGCGGTCGTCGCCTCCCATGAACGTGCAGTAGGCTGCGCCGCTGCCATCCTTGTAGGTGCGGAAGAAGTTGGCAGTCTGCGGTTCGCTCTGCGAAACCACGCGCTTGCGTCCTTTGTCAAGCGTGTAGACGGTCATGGTAGTGGTGTAACTCGAGTCGCGAGGCACGTAATACACGAATGTCTCGGGCGAGTGCTTCACTGCCGCGTCGCGCGAGAAGCGTGCCATGCTGCCAACATAGTTTCTCACGACTCTCTTCTCGTATGCATCGAGCGAAGCGAAAGGCACACCAGCCACGCGCGCAAACTCGCGAGCAGCATAGAAGGCTCCCAGCGGTGCCCAATGGTGGTCGGTGCGCGAATAGATTGGTTCGTGAGCGTGGCTTCCCAAGGTAGTGTAGGCGTTCACGCTCTTTACGTCAGCCGACAGCTTTCCGTAGATATTGTTTATTGCCGCACACTCGTTGCGTGTCCAATCGGCTGCTCCGTCGGGGCAATAGAAGGCAACGGCTGTCGGGATAGTCATGCAGTAGACCTGTACTTTCTTGCCCAGCACCTCCTGATACTTGTTCACGACATCGGCATAGCCTCCCTCGTTGCGGTCGCCACCGTATGGTTCAAAGGCACGCAAGGTGAGTCCGCTGCCTGCAATGATTATGTTCGAGGCGGTTTTCCTCACCGCGGCATCGGCATTTACATTATTTATATAAGGTGTAATCTCAAGTCGCGGGGCTTTCTGGGCCTGCGAAGCTGAAGCCGCGAGCACGGCCACAGCAAGAAGCAAAGTCTTTTTGGCTGAATTCATATTCGTTTTTCAGTTTATTGTTTTCCAATGCCTGGGCATTGACGGGTTCATTTTACAGTTATTTATTTACCATTGCCGATTGTTCAGAAGCGTGTGTAGATGAACGCATTGTTTGTTGCGCCCACCAGCAGAGCCACGCTCAGCACGAGGATAGCCACCGAGAGTGCTGTGCGTGCAGTGAAAACAACCGTCGTTGCCAGTCCGTTGCCATTGGCCGAATGTTTGTCGAGAAAGCTCTCCACCGCGCTCCTGACGGGCATCGACAGCACTATTGCTGCTATCCACAGCCAGAAGTTGTCGGTGATAGCGGTCTGCGAGGCAAAGTCTGTGAACGTAGCCACCTGACCGAAGAACGACTGGAAGAAGACCACCATCTTGTTGAAGTCGTCGAAATAGAATATTCCCCAGCCAATGATTACCAGTGCAAGGCTGTAGATATGGAGCAAAGGTGACGGTATGCGGTTTATAACCTTGAGCAGTGTGTACTTCTCGAGCATCACTATCAGGCCGAAATAGACACCCCAGATAATGAAGTTCCAGCTTGCTCCGTGCCACATTCCCGTGAGAAACCATACCACCAGGATATTAAGAACCTGATGGCGGCGGTTGCCTCCCATAGGTATGTAGACATAGTCGCGGAAGAAGCTGCCGAGCGAAATGTGCCAGCGGCGCCAGAAATCGCTGATGGAGTTGCAGCAGTAGGGGTGACGGAAGTTCTCGTTGAAGTGGAAACCAAGGCAGCGGCCAATGCCGATAGCCATGTCGCTGTAGCCCGAGAAGTCGAAATAAATCTGGAAAGTAAAAGCCAGAATACCTATCCATGCACCCGTGGTAGACAGCGAGGGAAGGCCAGCAACAAGGAACTGCTCGGCAATCTCGGAGAGTTGGTTGGCCAGGATGACCTTCTTGCCAAGACCAATGAGGAAGCGGTAGATGCCCTCTGCAAAATCCGAGGGCGACACATGGCGCCGTCCTATCTCCTCGGCCACCGTGCCGTAGCGCACAATAGGGCCGGCAATGAGCTGAGGGAACATCGATATATAGAGCAGCAGACCCAGAAAGCGCTTCTGAACGGGCGACTCGCGGCGATAGACATCAATGAGATAGGAGATTGACTGGAACGTATAGAAGCTGATTCCGATAGGAAGGGCTATCTTGGGCTGAGCCACCGGCACGCCCATATCGTTGAGCACAGAGGCGAAGAAGCCCAGATACTTGAACGTTCCCAGTATGCTGATGTTCACCACGAGGCCCACGACGAGCATCGCTTTGCGCTTTCCGCCGTCGAAATAGTCGATGCCGCGACCTACAAAGTAGTTCATCAGCACGCAAAACAGCATCAGGAACACATAAACCGGCTCGCCCCAGGCATAAAAAAGCAGCGAGAACACCACCAGTACGAAGTTCTTTGTGGTGTTGCTTGCATCGGTCTGGGGACCAGACAGCTTCTTGTCGATAAACATTGCCGTGAGGTAGCACAGCATGAAAGAGGGTATAAATACGAAGAGGAAGAATAAATCTGAAAATACCATTGCGGGTTAATGTTGTTCTGTTTCGTATGTATTGCTTGACATTATCTTCTTATTGTTTGACAGCGAGCCTACATTCCCAGCATTGCGCCCACCTGCCGGGCTATGATGGTGCCGTTGCGCCGTGCTCCGAGTTTATTTGTATGCACTCCGTCAGCAGTGTAGTGCTTCTGCTGGCGTTCGCGAGTGGCATTGATGGCTCCTATCTTGTCGAGTCTTATCACTCCAATGCCCATGTATGCACCGCACTGTTCGATTATGTCGCCTGTGAGCAGCATCTTGTCGCCGTCCACTTTGACGCACTGGGGTGGGGTGACAAGCACCAGCTGAGCTCCCGGGAAAGATTCCATGAGCATCTCGCAGCCGTAGCGCACCGACTCGGCAAGAGTCAGAACGGTGTTCACATTGCGCTTGGTGGTGAACGTCTGACTGTCGGCAAACACCTGCCGGGCCGTCTTGTCGTATGCCTGCGGACGATGTTTGGTGAACCAGGCATCGTTGGTTCCGGCTGCTATGATTATCAGGTGTGGAGTGGGCTGCTGCCCTTTAGCGTGTGCCTGCTTCAGGCGGACTATCTGATTGTAGATTACGTTGTTATTACCAATGACATCAATCTTTTCTTGAGTGTTTGTCACAGTGGCCTTGGTGTTGGTCCAAGTGGCTCCGCTGCGGGCATAGCTCTTGCAGGTGGCAGGGCGGAACACCCTTCGGAACCATGTGTTCCATCCTCTTTCGTCGGTGCAGTCGTCGCCGCCGTTGAAGGTGTTGGAGTCGCCAAGGATCACTACGTTCAGCGTATCGTGACCTTCTGAGGTGTTTGCGCCAGTAGCGGCAGGGATGTCTGTAGCGGCTGCACGGCATACATCTGCACACATAAAGGCTGCTGTCAGCACAAATAAATGGAAATAGTTTGTCATAACAAAGCAATTACGAAGTTGACTCCCCTCCCATACAGCTCTGTGTGGGGGCACGGCCAACAAGGCGCAAAGATACTCACATTTTATAAAAGAACAAAGAATGTGGCTCCGCAATGTTGCTTTTTTAAGATTTTCTTAACAACATTTCCACTATATTTGCGTTATTTGAGAAAATAATTACAAAGCAATGACACAATCAAACATAACCAGAAACGGACTGAAAGCATGGGTGCTGGCTGCCCGACCGAAGACTTTGGCAGGTGCTGCCGTGCCGCTGATGATGGCTTTGTCGCTTGCATGGAGCGATCTTTATGCCCTTACGGGTGAGGTTTTCTGCCTAAAGGCGGTGCCTGCCGTGCTGTGCGTACTGTTCGCATTCGTCATGCAGATCGACGCCAACTTCATCAACGACTACTTCGACTTCCGCCGCGGCACCGACAACGAGGAGCGGTTAGGCCCGGAGAGGGCCTGCGCTCAGGGCTGGGTGTCACCAACGGCAATGCTGTGGGGTATCGCCGCCACGACGCTGACTGCGGCGCTGATTGGGATGCCGCTCATTTTCTACGGCGGAACCACCATGTTCTGGGTTGGTCTGGCGTGTGTGGTGTTCTGCTTTCTCTACACCTTGGTGATGTCCTACGTTGGTCTGGGCGACCTGCTTGTGTTGGTTTTCTTCGGCTTGGTGCCCGTTTGCGCCACCTATTACCTGCAAACCCTCACGCTGACAAAGCCCGTGGTGCTGTCGTCGCTGGCGTGTGGCATGGTGATAGACACGCTGCTTGTGGTGAACAACTATCGCGACCGCGCCAGCGACCGCAAGGCAGGCAAGCGCACGCTGGTTGTCCTGATAGGCGAGAAAGCCTCCGAACTGCTCTACCTCGGATTGGGTCTGGCAGCCTTCCACATGGGCTTGACGTTCTTCTTTAGCGGAAAATGGCTAACATTCTTTTTGCCAACGTTTTACCTTATGCTCCATGCACGCACATACCGAAAGATGAAACGCATCCATGAAGGACGCGAACTGAATGTTGTTCTGGGTGAAAATGCGAGAAATATGTTCGTCTACGGCCTCCTGTTTTCAGCCGGAGTGATAGCCGACCGATTGCTTTTCCCATAGCCAGATTGTGCTGCCTGAAGCCGACGGAGCCTTTTCGGGCGGTTACGGGACGTGCCGTAAACTTTCTCCAGCATAGCTGTAGCAACCTTCCGGGGCTGTTGGAGAACTTCTCCAGAGCTGCTGTAGCATTGCTCCAGGATAGTTGGAGAAAGTTTACGGAGGCTCTGGGAATAACCGAAAACGGCTTTTCCGAACTTCAATATATGCTTTAACAAGTTAGGTTATTTGCGCTTGAAAACAAGCTTTTTGGGCAGCTTGACCCACTTTCGGTCCACTACAATCTTGATGGTGCTGCCCGAAAGGCGGGTGAGGGTATAGGTGCCGTCGCCGTTGGGGGTGAGAGAAGCCTGCAAGTCCTCGCTTCCGTAATCGTTGACAATGGTCAACGTGGCTGTCTTTCCCTCTATTGCAGACTCCAGTACGAGCCATTTCCTTGGGTCGCGCCGCGCGCCAAGGTAGCCGGGGAGGGCTCCGAGGATGTCCTGTCCGGGCACTACGATGTCATTGTCGTAGAGGTTCAGGTCCATCCAAACCTGATATTCATCGTTCTCCAAGTGAACACGAAAAAGGCTGTCGGCCTGCTCCTGGGCTGTCGACGATATGCTAACTAACAGCGAAAACAATATAAATATCAGTCGTGGCATGGCATCTGTGGTTTTGATTTCAGCCGCTAAATTACTGCTTTTCGAACCGACAGGCAAGTGTTCAGCCGAAAAACTTCCTCTCGCCGCATATCTTTTCTCCATTGCCGTGCTCTTTTCCGCTGACATTCAGGGCTCCGAAGTGGGGCGTAAGAAGCCTAAGGGCGTTCCCACTACCACATTCCGTCACCAAAGAAAAATGCAAATAATATAAATCAAGAAAAGTAGCTGCATTTTAAAAATAATTGCATAAACATACTTAATTAAAGCAAACATTTCATATATTTGCACACGTTTTATAGAAATACCATAGTTATTACGCTTTTATGGCAAACAAAACATTGTTCCCTGACTACATTTTTGAGTCCAGCTGGGAGGTGTGCAACAAGGTAGGAGGCATTTACACGGTACTCTCTACACGCGCCAAGACCCTGCAGGACAAGATGAAGGACCAGATAATATTCATCGGTCCCGATTGCTGGAAAGACAAGGAGAGCCCCTATTTTGTTGAGGACAAGCAACTCTTTGCCGACTGGAAAGCTTCTGCCGAAGCTAATGATGCTCTTAAAATAAAAGTTGGACGCTGGGACATTCCCGGTCAGCCAGTTTCTATTCTTGTAGATTTCACACCTTACTTTGAGGAAAAAGACCGTATCTACGGCCAGATGTGGGAGCTTTATCAGGTCGACAGCCTTCACGCATACGGCGACTATGATGAAGCTTCAATGTTTTCATATGCCGCTGCACTGGTCGTTGAGAGCTTCTACAAGTTCTACGGCCTGCAGCAGAAGAAGGTGATATATCATGCCAACGAGTGGATGACAGGTCTCGGGCTGCTCTACTTGCAGAACAAAGTGCCGCAGATTGCGTCTATCTTCACCACTCATGCCACGAGCATTGGCCGCAGCATAGCTGGCAACAACAAGCCGCTCTACGACTATCTCTTTGCTTACAACGGCGACCAGATGGCCGGTGAGCTCAATATGCAGAGCAAACATTCCATTGAAAAGCAGACTGCGAAATATGTTGACTGTTTTACAACCGTCAGCGACATAACTGCCAACGAGTGTAAGGAACTGCTCGACAAGCCCGTAGATGTGGTTCTGCCCAACGGTTTCGAGAACAACTTCGTGCCGAAAGGTGCTCAGTTCACCAAGAAACGCAAGGCTGCACGAAAGCGTTTGCTCGAAGTGGCTAACGCGCTGATGGGTACTGACTTGGACGACGATACCTTGATAGTTTCTACAAGCGGTCGTTACGAGTTCCGCAACAAGGGTATCGATGTCTACATAGAGGCCATGAACCGACTTCTTCGCGACAAGAACCTGACCAAGAATGTCGTCGCCTTCATTGAAGTTCCGGGCTGGGTGGGCGACCCAAGAAAAGACCTTACAGACCGTTTGGCCTCTGCTGAGAAGTACGACACGCCGCTCGAGGTGCCCATGATAACCCACTGGCTCCACAATATGAGCCATGACAATGTGCTGGGTATGCTGAAGTACTACAATATGTGGAACCAACGCGACGACAAGGTCAAGCTTATCTTCCTGCCGTGCTATCTCACCGGCAACGACGGAGTGCTCAATATGTCGTACTATGACTTAGTATTGGGCAACGACCTTTGCATTTATCCATCCTATTATGAGCCCTGGGGCTACACACCGTTGGAGGCAGTGGCCTTCAAAGTGCCCTGTATCACCACCGACCTGGCAGGCTTCGGACTGTGGGCAAACAAGGTGAAAGGCTCATATAGCGAAATTACTGATGGAGTGAAAGTAATCCACCGAACTGACTACAACTATTCTGAGGTTGCAGATGTGATAAAGGACACTGTGGCCGAATACTCAAACATGAAGGCTGCCGACGTGAAGAAATGCCGTACAGCAGCTGAAAAGCTCTCGAAGAAAGCCCTTTGGAGCGAGTTTATAAAGTATTACGAACAAGCCTACGACATTGCATTGCGCAATGCCGAGCGCAGAAATCATCTGCAAAAGACCGAGAAATAGTAACAAATAATTTTATAGACATGAAAATTAAAGCTGATTATTCAAACCAGCCTCTTTGGAAAGAGGTTAATGTTAAATCAAGTTTGCCGAAAGAATTGGCAAGCCTTGACGAACTGGCACACAACATGTGGTGGGCTTGGAACTACGAAGCACGCAACATGTGGAAGAGCCTTGACAAGGACCTCTACGAGGAAGTGGGTCACAATCCCGTGCTGCTGCTCGAGCGTCTGAGCTACGAGCGCAAGCAGGCCATCGTGAAGGACAAGGTGATAATGAAGAAGGTGAAGGACGTCTACAAGAAGTTCCGCGACTATATGGACGAGAAGCCTAACACCAAGCGCCCCTCGGTGGCATACTTCTCTATGGAGTATGGTATCAATCAGGTGCTCAAGATCTACTCGGGCGGTCTGGGAATGTTGGCCGGTGACTATCTGAAAGAGGCTTCGGACTCTAATGTGGATATGTGTGCCGTTGGTTTCCTGTATCGTTTCGGCTATTTCAAGCAGAGCCTGAGCATGGATGGACAGCAGATTGCCAACTATGAGGCGCAGAACTTCAACACTCTGCCCCTGGAACGCCAGCTCGACAAAGACGGAAACCCACTGGTTGTTTCTGTTCCTTACGTTAACTATCAGGTTCACGCTTATGTTTGGCGCGTGAATGTTGGTCGTATACCTCTCTATCTGCTCGATACAGACAACGAACTGAACTCTGAGTTCGACCGTCCTATCACCCACGCGCTCTATGGAGGCGACTGGGAGAACCGTCTGAAGCAGGAGATACTGCTCGGTATTGGTGGTATGCTCACTCTGAAGGCTCTCGGCATCAAGAAGAACATCTACCACTGCAACGAGGGACACGCCGCACTGTGCAACCTTCAGCGTCTGTGCGACTACATCGATACTGGTCTGACGTTCAACCAGGCTATCGAGCTGGTGCGTGCATCAGGTCTCTACACCTGCCACACACCTGTTCCCGCCGGTCACGACTACTTCGAGGAAAGTCTTTTCGGCAAGTACATGGGTGGCTATCCTGCCAAGCTCGGTATCTCTTGGGACGAGTTCATCGGTATGGGACGCACCAATCCCGATGACAAAGGTGAGAAGTTCTCGATGTCTACCTTTGCTATCAACACCTGTCAGGAGGTTAACGGCGTAAGTAAACTCCACGGATGGGTAAGCCAGAAGATGTTTGCCCCGATCTGGAAGGGCTACGCTCCCGAGGAGAACCACGTGGGATATGTAACCAACGGCGTTCACTTCCCATCATGGGCAGCTACCGAATGGCGCAAGCTTTACGACAAGTATTTCGACGATTCGTTCATGAGCGACCAGTCAAACGAGAATATCTGGCACGCTATCTACGACGTTCCCGATTCAGAAATATGGGAAACACGTATGGCTTTGAAGAAGAAGCTCATTGATTACATTGGTGAGAAGTTCATTGAGACATGGCTCCGCAACCAAGGCGACCCTGCTCGTGTTGTCAGCCTTGTTGAGCGCGTAAACCCGAACGCACTGATGATTGGCTTCTGCCGCCGTTTCGCTACCTACAAGCGTGCCCATCTGCTCTTCACTGACCTCGACCGCCTGTCTAAGATAGTAAACAACCCCGAGCGTCCGGTGCTGTTCTTCTTCTCAGGTAAGGCTCACCCAGCCGACGGTGCAGGCCAGGGACTGATCAAGAAGATATTTGAAATAAGCCAGCGCCCTGAGTTCCTCGGCAAGATTATCTTCCTTGAGGACTACGATTTCCAGCTCGCACGTCGTCTGGTATCGGGTGTTGACATCTGGATGAACACTCCGACACGTCCTCTTGAGGCATCGGGTACATCGGGCGAAAAGGCCGAGATGAACGGTGTAGTAAACCTTTCGGTTCTTGACGGATGGTGGGTTGAAGGCTACCGCGAGGGTGCCGGATGGGCTCTGCCGCAGAAACGCACCTATGAGAACCAGGCTTATCAGGACCAACTCGACGCAGCAACAATCTATTCGCTGCTCGAGAACGAGATTGTTCCGCTCTACTACAACAAGGACAAGAAGACTGGCTACAGCAAAGACTGGGTTAAGGTCATCAAGAACTCTATCGCCACGATTGCTCCTCACTACACAATGAAGCGCCAGCTCGACGACTACTATGACAAGTTCTACATCAAGCAGGCTAAGCGTTTCAAGGAGATTTCAGCCAACGACAACCAGCTGGCAAAGGAGATTGCCCTTTGGAAAGAGACTGTTGCAGAGCGTTGGGACTCTATCCGCGTAGTGTCGCGCACCGATGATGCGTTCGTCGGAGTGGAAACAGGTGCTACCAAGGTCATCACCTACGTCATTGACGAGGCTGGTCTCAACGATGCCGTCGGTCTGGAGCTTGTTTCCGTCAAGGGAGAACCCAACGAGGAAGGCGCAATCCGCGAGGTTCGTCCGTTCAAGGTAGTCAAGCAGGACGGCAATCTCTACACCTTCGAGCTGAAGTTCCAGTCGAACCATGCCGGTGCATACAAGTGCTGTGTTCGTATGTTCCCCAAGAACAAGTACCTGCCTCACCGTCAGGACTTCGCTTATGTGAAGTGGCTTGACTAATAAAGGAACGTATCACATTTATATTATCATAACAACAGTAAAGCTGTGGAGCACCAGTCAAATGGTGACTCCAAGCTTTCTGTTATTATATTTACCACATTATTTAATATAATCCCCCAAAATCTAAACAGACAAAGCATGAAAAAGATTATCATCTTACTTGCTGCCGTGATGACAACGGTTGGCATCAATGCGCAGAGCGACTACAATAATGAAATCTCAGTAGCCTACGGTGCCGGTGCTAATACTGACATATCAATGTCTGTTGGCAGAGGAATCTTCACTGCAAAACAGACAAAATACTGGGGACCAGCGAGCTTAGAGTACTTCCACTCCATTGGAAAGAACTGGAAGATTGGCGGTATTGCCATGGTTTCCGGCTGTAAATGGGAAGGTGAGGGCAACCCCAAGTCGACGTATTACACCATAATGCCTGCCGCTAAATACAACTGGCTTAACCAGAGTGGCTTTGGTATGTATTCAAAAGCTGGATTGGGAGTCACTATCCTTTCAGAATCCGACGACAATAACAAAGAGACAAGGGCAGCTTTCAACTGGCAAGTGTCTTTTGTCGGTATCGAGTTTGGCGGTGCTCTCCGTGGTTTCATCGAATTGGGATTTGGCGAGCAGGGCATCGGACTTGCCGGAATACGCTACAAGTTCTAAGTCCGACGGATGAAATAGTACTGCAAACAGCAGCTGAAAAGGAGCATGTCATTCGCAAGAAAGCTATTAACTGTGAGGAAGTTGCAAGAAATATATAGGCGGTTTCGTGCTTGGCAAAGACAGCCTTTCCATTATTCATTGAGAAGCTACGAGCGCGTGACGTGCCAGAACTGCGGAAACAAGTTTCTCGGCAACTTCTGTCCGGTATGCGGACAGAAAGCCGGTATTGGCAAGATAGGCTGGAACAGCGTGCGCCAAGGTATTATGATACTGTGGGGATTGGACAATCGCTCATTCACCTACACGCTCATTCAGCTCTTTCTGCGGCCCGGCTATCTCATAAGCGATTACATCAATGGACGCCGACAGGTATCTTTTCCGCCTGTTAAGACTCTTTTCTTCACAGCACTTGCTGTCATGCTTGTTTCCAAAGCAGTTGAATATCTGTTTCCTGAAGTGATATTACCAAAGGAACCAGCCAGATACGATGACAACGGAACTCTTTACATTGATAAGTTTATGGAATGGGCAGATGCCAACCTGGGGTGGAGTTCATTGATTAGCAACGCTTTCTTCATCCTTCCAACATGGAAGCTGTTCCGCAATTCTCCGCAAAACACCAGACACACACTGCCTCAAGGCTTCTTCATTCAGGTATTCCTTGCTACTCAATCACTTATATTGCAGGCTATATCCCAACTTACTGGCATCTGGGTTTCATTTTTTGTCATGGTCTTATATATTATTTCTACCTATAAGCAACTGTTCGGATACAGATGGTGGGGAACAATCTGGCGCACCATTACAAACATAATAATCGGTTTTTCAATGGTTTTCTTATTATCACTCTTTACATACATGATAACAAAGATAGTCACCTGAACCACTCGAGGCCCCCTACAGCGCGCATACAGGCACATCCCTGCACCACGTGCAACAGGCAGCAGTGAGCTTCTCGCAGCGCAAATTATCAGTCAGACAACAATAATAACAGAATAAAAGCGGTTATAACTTTGTTTTATAATCGCTTTTTTGTAATTTCGCAACAGCTGAGAGTTGCACGACCATTATGTTGCAACACCTTTATTATATATATATGAAGTACTTAATACATAGTCTTCTCAGAATAGACTTGGTGGTTTCGCTGTCACGTTTCGGCTTCGCCCTGCTTGTCTTGTCGTGCTGTTTTGCAACGACCGCTGCCGAAGCACAAACCACCGAAATCCTTTCAGAAAAGCATCTTGAGTTCCGCGGCATATCCCTTGGACAGCCGCGAGATGCCTTCGCAGACTCACTTCGTACCAAAGGCTATGAGATAACCACACCGCAACACCCAACATCATCATCATCCGTATGGATGAAAGGCCGCTACGACAGTTTCCACTGCCTGTTAGAGTTGTCTGCCAGCGGCGACACCCAGCTTGTCGACAGCGTGACCGTGTGGTTTCAGGATGTCAACAACCCCGTGGGCAACTATCGCGTGCTGCGCGGCTTCTATACCAGACGCTACGGACAGCCAGTAGCCGACAACTTCTACAACATTGCCGAACTCGGCTATGCTTCGCCCGAAGAGCAGCTCGCCAGCGACAGCTACGCCACTCTGTTCAGCCTTGACGGTGGAACAGTGACCATGCGGCTCAGCTACGACCCCAAGGAGAAGGCCTACAAGTACAGCCTTTTGTTCGTAGACCATCAGAGTACGGAGAAAGCAGCCGAGCAAATTTCCGACAACAGCAACCACATAGACGAGGAATGGTGATGCTGCAAGAAAGCAAATAACGCAAAAAAACGAGTTTTTTGATGGTATTACACGCGTTTTTGCGTAATTTTGCACTCGGATAATGTAGTCCACACAATCTGTCTGTTAGAAAAAACATCGACATGAAGCTCGTTATAATGACCAAGCCCACATTCTTTGTGGAGGAAGACAAGATCCTTTCTGCGCTCTTCGATGAGGGATTGGAGAGCCTACACCTTAAAAAACCTGGCAGTTCGCCTTTGTTTTCAGAGCGCCTGCTGTCGCTGCTGCCAGATTATACCCACAGCAAGATAACCGTTCACGACCATTTCTACCTGAAAAACGAATACCACTTGGCTGCCATACACCTTGAGGACCCCTCTATGGGAGTACCCTTAGGCTACAAAGGCAAAGTGGGAATAGACTGCAAAGACCTGACACAGCTCAGAGCACTGAAGAAACAAGCCAATTACGTATTTCTGAAAAACGTATTCGACAGCACCACCATGCCGTCGGAGAAGGCTTCTTTCAGCCTTAATGAGCTGCGCCAAGCCTCGCGCATGGGTCTGATAGACAAGAAAGTCTATGCCATAGGCGGTATGTGTGCCGAAAATATAGAGATAGCACGCGAGCTGGGCTTCGGTGGAGTGGTGGTCTCGGGCGACATCTGGAACCGCTTCGACATACATAGCGAGATCGATTACAAGCATATTATCAGCCATTTCATCCGTCTAAGGAAAGCCGTCGACGGCTGAAAGACTGCTGACTAACTTATGTGAAACAAGTTCAATCCTATAAATTAAAATCATATTAAATGAGTGCAAACAACTCTTTTTTAGTGTTCTCAGGTAGCAAGTCGCGGTATCTTGCTGAGAAGATTTGCCAAAGCTTAGGCTGTCCGTTAGGCAACTCAGTTATCACACGTTTCTCCGACGGTGAGTTTGCGGTGTCTTACGAGGAGAGTATTCGCGGTCGCGATGTGTTCCTCGTACAGAGTACGTTCCCCAATTCCGACAATCTCATGGAGCTTCTGCTAATGATTGATGCTGCCAAACGCGCCTCGGCGCGCACCATCAATGCCGTTATCCCTTATTTCGGATGGGCACGTCAGGACCGTAAGGACAAACCACGCGTAAGCATCGGAGCCAAGCTTGTTGCCGACTTGCTTAGCGTTGCCGGCATCGACAGGCTGATAACGATGGACCTGCACGCCGACCAGATTCAGGGTTTCTTCAACGTTCCCGTTGACCATCTTTACGCATCGGGTGTCATTTTGCCCTATCTGCAGTCGCTCAACCTTGACAACCTCTGCATTGCATCGCCCGACGTGGGTGGCTCAAAGCGTGCCAACACATACGCTAAGTACTTTGGCTGTCCGCTGGTGCTCTGCAACAAGACCCGTGCACGTGCCAATGTCGTTGAGAGTATGCAGATTATCGGCGACGTGAAAGACAAGAACGTGGTCATCGTCGACGATATGGTAGACACCGCAGGCACCATCACCAAGGCTGCCGACATTATGAAAGCCGCCGGTGCGAAGAGCGTTCGTGCTTGTGCAAGCCACTGCGTGATGAGCGGTCCGGCCACCGAGCGTGTGCAGGCATCGGCCCTCGAGGAGATGGTATTCACCGATTCGATACCCTATTCCGACAAATGCAGCAAGGTGAAACAGCTCTCAGTAGCTGATATGTTTGCAGAAACCATCCGTCGCGTTGTCAACAACGAGAGTATCAGTTCGCAGTATCTAATTTAACAATAACCTCATAATGAGCTATGGAGCAGGTATTTCCCGTTCCATAGCTCTTTCTTTTCTATGCGCCCACTGCCGTTTCTCCTCATCTGTTCTGTATGCTTATCCGTATGCAGTTGCAAGAAGTCAAGCAGCCACTCCGACGTCAGTGGCTCGCAAAGTGAACAACAATCTGCCGTAAAAGTCGAGGGCAGCCAGACCGACGATGCCCCGGAGGCTGTCTATAAGACAAAGATGCCCGACTTCGAGCTTCCCGACCGTGCCGGAAACACGGTTTCGCTGCTTGCCGACGTTGGAAAAAACAAGTTCACAATCATAGATTTCTGGGCCAGCTGGTGCGGTCCCTGTATGCGCGAAGTGACCTTTCTGAAAGAGGCATACAGGCGTTACAAAGACCGTGGGGTCGATATAGTCAGCGTGTCGCTTGACACCGACGGCGACCGATGGCGTTCGGCTATCGTGGATTGGGAAATGCCGTGGAAGCACGTGAGCGACCTGCAAGGCTGGAAGACAGCTCCCGTCGTGAAACTTGGCATCGAGGGTATTCCCTTCATTGTCGTTGTTGACAGCGAGGGCTATGTAGTTGAAAGCGGTTTGCGAGGAACGGAACTCATTGATTTCCTCGAAAAACGACTCGGCAAATAAGTTGCGCCAATTCTGAAATATTCTTACAACATTCTTCTCGATACGCTGCTTTTTGCGAACAAAACCGTCTGCGCCGCCATATATGCAAGTTTTGGGCAGCGCAAAATGCCGTTTTATTGTACTGAAAGCAACTTTCGGTCGATTGTCTGCTGCGTTTCGGCTTTTACAGAACGCGCCGTAAGCTCTCTCCAACAGCCTTGGAGCATCGCTACAGCAGCCCCGGAGAAGTTCTCCAGCTATCCCGTAACATTTCTCCAGAGCCTCTGGAGAAAGTTTACGGAGCAGCCTGTAATAGCTGATTTGCATAATTACGCACTGATATTAAAGCTTTTACACGACAAGGTTAAATCCTTTAACGAATGTCGGAATTAAATTGTTTCATTCTGAAAACTACTCAAATGGCAAGGATTTTGGGCAGCAAGGAAAATCGTCTACCAAGCAATACAGAATACAAATAGAGCGAAAAACACCTCGACAGCCGAGCTTTTGTAATACAATAGGAACGCGAACGGGTGAAAATGCGTGTTTTCAGCGCGACAATTTCACTCTATCCGCTCTAAAACAGCTATTTTCCGGCACCGTTATTTTGTTCATTTTTCAC
>ODAJ012168898.1_pt1 | contig 32521 bp, 28 predicted proteins | sample 1539241 | NCBI WGS metagenome assembly ODAJ01 (sample SAMN02144231, study PRJEB22623) | gut metagenome | biome: sheep rumen | host: Ovis aries | place: New Zealand
GCAACTGTTTTACATATTTTAACTATATTTTTATCATGGGAACGTGATTGGTGAGCTTGCTTGAGTTCCCCCTTTGTCTCTCTCTTACCTTATAAAAAGTGGGCACATCGCTTCGGAAAACTAATAAATCTGCTACCTTTGCGCAGTGGAACGGTGAGTGGCGAGCTGCCTTTCACCTCGCACAGACTACAAAACAGCTACGTTATCATGCAGGCGATTTACGAAGACAACCACCTTATAGTGGTGAACAAGGAGAGTGGAGAGATAGTGCAGGGCGACAAAACCGGCGACCGTCCGCTGTCGGAGGTGGTGAAGGACTACCTGAAAGCCGAGCACCACAAGCCCGGCAACGTGTTTCTGGGCGTTGTCCACCGCCTCGACCGTCCCGTGAGCGGTCTGGTGGTGTTTGCCAAGACCAGCAAGGCCCTCACTCGGATGAACAAGATGTTTGCCGACGGCGAGGTACACAAGACCTACTGGGCTATCGTTTGTAATGAACAAGTAATAACTAATAATGAAGAATTAGCTTCTCACCGTGCTTTCCATCAAAACACCCCCTTGGAAGAAAACTCTTCGTATACTCGTCTGACCCACTGGCTCGTGCGCAACGAGCGGCAGAACAAGAGCTATGCCTACGACCACGAGGTGCGCGGCAGCAAGAAGGCCGTGCTCGACTACCGTGTGCTTCGGCGTGGCGACCGCTACAGCCTTGTTGAGGTGCGCCTGCTCACTGGCCGCCACCACCAGATACGCTGCCAGTTGGCGGCTGCTGGCATGGTGATACGCGGCGACCTGAAGTATGGTGCGCCGCGCAGCAATGCCGATGGCAGCATCTCGCTGCTCTCGCGGCACGTGGAGTTTCAGCATCCCGTGTCGAAGGCTGTCGTCGCGCTCGATGCTCCGCTGCCTAAGGATGGGCTGTGGGAGAAGCTTGGAGGGGGGAAGGGATAATTGCCGCGCAAGTAGCGCGGCTTACGTAACAGATTGCCGCGCAGATAGCGCGACTTACGGAACAGATTGCCGCGCAAATAGCGCGGCTTACGGAACAGATAGCCGCGCAAATAGCGAGGCTTACGTAACAGATTGCCGCGCAGATAGCGCGGCTTACGTAACAGATTGCCGCGCAGATAGCGCGGCTTACGTAACAGATAGCCCGAGATAGCGCGGCTTACGTAACAGATAGCCGCGCAGATAGCGCGGCTAACGTAACAGAGTATATGTTGGCGAGCGTCAGGATAGTGCCGCGCTGACAGTATGCCACAGCCATACAGACAGCTGGAGCACGGTCCAGAGCATAAAAGCAATGAAGAATATGCTCAGGCAGATGAAGCAAGCAGCCCTGATGGCTCCTTTGTTGACAGCGGCAATGATTTCCTGGTCGCCTTCAACGAAGCCTTCTATCAGCTGCATATTCTGTTTGTTGGAGCGATAGAAGAAGTCTATCACATCACCGATGTAGAAAGGGATTAGTCCGAGGGCAATGTCGCGCAGCGAATTGTTGACGACGGCCAGCGTGAGTGCGAGCGACCGCACCTTTGTTGCTGCAAACCATATATACACGAGGGCGAACAGTGCGGTGGCTATGTCACCGATGCCCCATGGCAGCAGACCAGCCATGGCATCGATGTAGTAGTCGTCGAGCACTTTCTGCAAGCGCTTCATGGCTGCCCATGACCTGCTTTGCCTTATGCGCTGTTGCATTTGTTCGCGTGACATCTTGTTGCTTGTAGATTGAGGTTTCGTGGGTTGCCGGTCAGCCCGGTATGCGTGTCGGGCTAATCGAATGTCTTGAAGGCATAGCCCTGCTCCTTGAGCCACTGCAGCGACTGGGGCAGTGCGGTCTTGAGCTTGTCGATGCTCTTGAGTGAGTCGTGGAAAGTGATGATGGAGCCGTTGCGTGCGTATCTCTTTACGTTGTTGAACACGTCATCGGCAGTGAGCCATTTGGAGTAGTCGCGCGTCACGAGGTCCCACATGATGATTTTGTATCTTCTGTGCATCACCCAATATATGCTCCACCGCATCCATCCGTGTGGCGGACGGAAGAGGTGGGCATTGATAAGCTTGTTGGCTTTCAAGGCATCCATGAGGTAGGTGGCTGTCCAGTGACGAAGGGAACCGAGGTGGTGGTAGGTGTGGTTCCCCACCTGGTGTCCTTCGTCAACGATGCGTTTGAACAGTTCGGGATGCTTCCTGACGTTGTCGCCCACCATGAAGAACGTGGCCTTGGCCCCATACTGCGCCAGAGTGTCGAGTATGAAGGGTGTGGCTTCGGGGATGGGCCCGTCGTCGAAGGTGAGGTAGACGGCGTGCTCCTCCGGGTTCATGCGCCACACAGCCTTCGGGTAGAGCCATCGTAGCCACTTGGAGGGTTGCTCGATAATCATCTCTTATTCATATTGCGGCATATCTCCGCCCAGCTGTTTGTAGCGGTTTATGAGCTGTTCGAGCTGGCCTTCGTGCTTGTCGGCCCACGACTCGTCGACGCTGTCGGCCTGCTGAATAATGGCAAGCATTATCTGGAACTGCATGAGGCAGCTCGACTGCGACATGGCGAAGCCCCTCGGCGAGAGCGACAGATAGTAGTTGACATACTGTGTGCTGGTCTTCCACAGCTCGTCGTAGATGCTGAAGGCGCGTGCTTTCTTGCCGAGCAGCCCGTAGGCAGTAGCCATGTCGGCAGCTCCGCTGAGGTAGGTCATCGGCACGTTGTAGCTTGGTATTTCCTTTTCGCACTTCTGGAGCACGTTCAGAGCCTTGTTGAGCTTGCCCTCGCTGACCAGGTGCATGGCCAGCTCTGCCATGAGGCGGCGATGTGTGTAGCACATTCGCATGACAGTTTCGTCGATGTATAGCCCCTTGGCCGACAATCCGCCCCACTTGAAGCGTTTCATCACAGCCTCGTAGGTCTTCTCGGTGTCGAAGTTCTTGGCGTTGCGTGTAGTGAACGGCGTGATGCGGTTGACGAGTCCCTCCTGTATGAAGTTGTCGCCAAGGTTCATGTAGTTCTCAGCTCCTACGGTCAGAGCCACGTAGATGGGCCTTGTCCAGTTGGCATTGGCAATCATCTCGAGCATCATCAGGTCGCCCTTGTAGAGCGCGTCCTTGTCCTTGAGCGAGATAACCATGCGGTCGGGTATGCTGTCGGATGCCATCATCATTCCGCTTCGGCGCACGGCATCCTTGTCGATAGTGACGTAGAGCGTGTCGGTGGGTATGAAGTGCAGCTGCGGGTCTGAGTTGCGCACCCAGTGCTTCAGCACGTTCTTCAGCTCGAAGGGCTCGTCGCCGAACTGCTGTCGTGCCGCCTCGGGGTCGGATTTGTAGTAGTCGAGCAGGTCTTTCTCCTGTTCAGGTACTACGCGGATATACTCGTTGGTTCCGCTGACATAGTCGAGACGCGGCCAGCTGATAGGCAGTGAGGGCGAGTCGTAGGCGGGGCGCTTCATCTGGTCGATGTACCAATCGGTCACCAGGTAGCTGAGATTGCATACTCGGGCATCGGTGCGCACTCCCTCCACCTCCTGGTTGTACCAGAGTGGGAAGGTGTCGTTGTCGCCGTTGGTATAGATGATGGGGTTGCCTTTCTGTTGCATCGACATCAGGTAGTTCTGTCCGAAGTCGCGGCAGGTGTATCGTCCGCTGCGGTCGTGGTCGTCCCATGTCTGGCTCGCCATCTGTATTGGCACGAGCAGTGTGAGCACGCTTATGGCGATGGCCGCCACGGTGCCGTTGACTTTGAGTTTCTTCACCCAGTCGATGAGAGCAGCCACACCCAGTCCGCACCAGATGGCGAAGGCATAGAACGAGCCTGCATAGGCATAGTCGCGTTCACGTGGCTGCGAGGGAGTCTGGTTGAGGTAGAGCACGATGGCCAGACCGGTCATAAAGAACAGGAAGAACACCACCCAGAACTGCTGTATGCCCCTTCGTCCGCGCCAAGCCTGCCAGAAGAGTCCAATCAGACCGAGCAGCAGCGGCAGACAGTAGAACACGTTGTGACCCTTGTTCTCCTTGAGCACGTCGGGCAGCAGGCTCTGGTCGCCGTACATCAGGTTGTCGATAAACGGTATGCCGGTAATCCAGTTGCCGTTTTCGAGTTCGCCATTGCCCTGAATGTCGTTCTGTCGGCCTGCGAAGTTCCACATGAAGTAGCGCCAATACATGAAATTGCACTGGTAGGAAAGGAAGAACTTGAGGTTCTCCCACTGTGTCGGCATCTTCACTCCGTCGACATCGTGACCCTTCACGCCTCCCAGCCATGACTCGTATTGGGCTGCGTGTGCCGAGCTGTGCATACGTGGGAAGAACATATTCTGCGCGTAGATGTACTTGCTCTTGTGGCGAACGAGGTAGTAGGAGTCTTTCTCGTCGGGGTTGGCTTTCTCCTTGCGCTGGTAGATTGGTGCGCCCTCGGTCATGGCATAGTGCATACCGTCCTCGGCAATGGCCGGCTCAGAGGTGTATGCCTGTCCGTAGAACAGCGGCGTATCTCCGTACTGGTCGCGGCTGAAGTAGTTTCCGAGGGTGAATATGTCTTCGGGAGAGTTCTGGTCCATAGGCGGGTTGGCTGCCGAACGGATAACGATGACTGCGTATGTGCTGAAGCCAATCATTATCATCAGCATACAGAGCAGGGCCGTGTTCTTCACGCGTGCGCTCAGCAGCAGCACTCCCTTCCTCTTCCAGTTGACGAGGAACCACAGTCCGGCGAGCACCACGATGCCAGTGATGAAGGCCATGATGCCGTAGCCGTAGAAGGGGATACCCAGCAAGCCCACCGAAGCCACGAAGGCTATGTTCTGGCGCATGGTGCTGCGGTCGGTGTAGGTTTCGTAGATGGCCCAGATCACTATCGCCACGAGCAGGGCTATGTAGACAATCTCGCCGGTGTTGAACGGCATACCGAGGGTGTTCACGAAGAACAGCTCGAACCATCCGCCCACGGTTATGATGCCGGGTATGGCTCCGTAGAGCACAACTGCCACGATGCAGAAGCCCAGAAGCAGTGCGAGCAGCGAGCCCTTGAGATTGGCATCGGGCACCTTCTTGTAGTAGTAGACCAGCACAATGGCAGGTAAGCAGAGCAGGTTAAGCATATGTACGCCGATGCTGAGGCCCGTCATGTAGGCTATGAGCACGAGCCAGCGGTCGCTGTGAGGCTTGTCGGCATTGTCTTCCCACTTGAGTATGAGCCAGAACACCACAGCCGTGAAGGCCGAGGAGTAGGCATACACTTCGCCTTCGACAGCCGAGAACCAGAAGGTGTCGCTGAAAGTATAAATGAGCGCTCCCACCAGGCCCGATGCCTCTATTGCAATGAGCTTGCCAGTGGTGAGCGATTGCCAGTCGCTCAGTATGAGTCGGCGTGTCAGGTGGGTAATGGTCCAGAAGAGGAACATTATGCATACCGCGCTGAGCAGTGCGCTCATGGTGTTCACCATGCGTGCTACCTGTGTGGCATCGCTGGCAAACTGCGAGAAGAGATTGGCCGTAAGCATGAAGAAGGGGGCACCTGGCGGGTGTCCAACTTCCAACTTGTAGCCTGTTGTGATGAACTCGGGACAGTCCCAGAAACTGGCTGTCGGCTCGATAGTTGAGCAATAGACCACTGCTGCGATGAGGAAAGTCACCCATCCCAGCACGTTGTCTACCAATCTAAACTGTTTCATGTATGTTTGAAATTGAAATATTATCTTTCAGCTTAGCGCAAAAAGCTGTGCAAAGTTACGTCTTTTCGCCCAAGTGCTTTGCAATATGTCTTTTCTGTTAATATTATTTAGCAATTTGGAACGGGCTGCGGTGTCATTCAAAGCATCAGGCCCATGCTGTAGACCAGCAGCAGGTAGCGCAGCAGCTTGCCAACAGTCATGCTCAGCAGCGACAGCGGAATGTTGGCTTTGGTGAGTCCGAGCACAACTGTTATTGCCGAGCCGAGTATGGGGAGGAACGCGAAGAAGCCCATCAGTGCGCCTCGTCCTCCCATGAAGCGTTCGGTCTTTTCCAGTTTTTCGCGGCTCACGTGCAGGTAGTGCTCTATCCAGTATAGGTTTCCGAGCCGTCCGACACCGTAGTTCAGTGCTCCTCCGAGCACGTTGCCAATGGTTCCGTAGGCCACGAGCTGCCACACGTCGAGTCCGGCGGCCTGCAGGCTTGCCATGACAATTTCGCTGCTGAAAGGCAGCACGCTGCCGGCGAGGAAGGCCGAGAGCAGCATACCCCAGTAGCCCCAGCTCGTCAGAAGCTCTATAATGCTGTCCATAGATTGAAGAATGTCAGTGAAAGGGTTGCAATCATTATGACGATGGTGGTCAGGTTGGTCCATCTGCCTCTGGTGAGAGCCATGAAATGTGCTATGAGTGGTGAGGTGTTGACGATCAGCAGGCTCGTTAGCAGGTCGGCGTGCTGCGGTTGCACGGCGATGAATACCACCGTAGCAAGGCTCATAATGATGAAAATGTTGTAGAGGGTGCGTGTCTTTATCTTATCGTTGAGCTTGTTTAGGACGAAGTGTAATGTTCCTATGATGTTGAGCACGGCGACAAAAGCAATGTTGATGATGCTGTTGAGGCTCAGGACTGTAATGTCGAACGGCTTTCCGAAGTCGGCAAGTGACGTGAAATGAGCCACGAAGCCATCGACGTTGTCGGTCATTACGGCGAAAGCTATGAGGAACCAGTAGGGCGTAGCCAGTCCGAGCAGCGAGGCGCAGAAGTTCCTTAATGTCATGGCTTGCAGGTTGACAGCCACGATAATCCACAACACCGGCAACAGAAACAGCATCTTTGCGAAGACGCAGCTGGCCAGTCCTATGGCGAGAAAGGCGTGGAATATCCTGCCCACAGCTGCCTTGTCCTGATAGCAGCTGAATGTGATGCGATAGAACACCGCCAGACATAGCATGACAAGGGTGGTCTGCCATGAGGTGAAGTTGCCTATCGTCATGGTTGATAGTGCGAGGAACGCACACGACACCATACGGCTGTAGATGCGTATGAGCGAGTTGGAGTTGTTTATTTCCACCATAAGATAGGTGGTAACAACCATCATTGCCAGCGACGGCAGCAGGGCTTGGTTGAGAAAGCAGGCCGCAGCCCATACCAGACCGCACGCCACGGCGGTGATTGTGAGCGAGAAACGGCTCTCTGCAACGATGTTCTGAAATCTCTTCTTGTTCATTCCTCATCCGTTTATGGGCTTCGGTGGGGTAGGCCGACGGGCCTCCCACCGAAGCTCCCAGGCTGTTTCAGCTGTGGTTACAGGTCGAAACCGATGTCGCTGCGGAAGTATTTGTCGGTGAATGTTATCTTCTGTGCTTCCTTGAAGCTCTTGGCAAGCGCCTCGTCTTTGTCTTTGCCGTAGCTCGAAACGGCAATGACTCGTCCGCCGTTGGTCACTGTCTTGCCGTCGAGAGTGGCTGTGCCGCTGTGGAAAACGATGCTGCCTTCCACCTTGTCGATGCCTTCGATGGCGTAGCCTTTCCTGTAAGCCTCGGGATAGCCGCCGCTCACGAGCATCACGCACACTGCTGCACGGTCGTCGAACTCCACTTTGCGCTCGGCCAGATTGCCCTCAGCCACACCCTTGAACAGGTCGACGATGTCGCTTTTCAGCCTGAGCATCACGCTTTCTGTCTCGGGGTCGCCCATTCGGCAGTTGTATTCGATGACCATTGGATTGCCGCCGACGTTGATAAGGCCGAAGAAGATAAAGCCTTTATAGTCGATGCCTTCCTCTGCCAGACCTTCAACGGTGGGGCGGATGATGCGCTGTTCCACCTTGTCCATCCACTCTTTGGTGGCGAACGGCACTGGCGACACGCTGCCCATGCCGCCGGTGTTCAGTCCGGTGTCGCCCTCTCCGATGCGCTTGTAGTCCTTTGCTTCGGGCAGTATCTTGTAGCTCTGGCCATCGGTGAGCACGAATACCGAGCACTCTATGCCGCTGAGAAACTCCTCGATGACCACCCTTGCCGAGGCATTGCCGAACATTCCACCGAGCATCTCCTTCAGTTCTTGCTTGGCTTCGTCGAGAGTGGGCAGTATGAGCACACCCTTTCCTGCGCACAGTCCGTCGGCCTTGAGCACGTATGGCGGCTGCAATGTCTCGAGGAAAGCTATGCCTTCGGCAAGATGTTCCCCGTCGAAGGTCTGATAGCGAGCTGTCGGTATGGAGTGCCGCTGCATGAAAGCCTTGGCAAAGTCCTTGGAGCCTTCCATCTGAGCTCCGGCCTTCGACGGGCCTATCACTGGTATGTGGGCGGTCTTGGGGTCAGATTGCATCTCGTCGTAGATGCCTTTCACCAGAGGGTCTTCGGGGCCTACTACCACCATGTCGATGTTGTTGTCGACGGCAAAAGCCTTTATAGCCTCGAAGTCGTCGGCCTTGATAGCCACGTTGCTGCTCAGCGAGCCATTGGCCATCGCCATGCCAGCCGTTCCGGCATTGCCGGGTGCTATGTAGAGGTTGTCCACTTGCTCGCTCTGAGCTATCTTCCATGCCAGGGCGTGTTCGCGTCCGCCGCTGCCCAAGAGTAGTATGTTCATAATATAATAAGGTGTATTGTTTGTTGATGTGTTATTTCAGATAATCGTCGAAGTATTGGGTTATGCGCTCATGCAGGTGAACGCTCTGATGGCCTCTCATGTTGTGGGGCTCACCGGGATAGACGAAGAAGTCGGGCTGTGTGCCGGCTTCTATGCAAGCTGCCAGAAACGAGAGACAGTGCTGGGGCACTACGGTTGGGTCGTTGTATCCGGTGATGATCTGTAGCTTGCCTTTCAGGTTTCGAGCCTTGTCAAGCAGTGAGGTCTTGGCATAGCCTTCGGGGTTCTGCTGTGGGGTGTCCATATAGCGTTCGCCATACATCACCTCATACCATTTCCAGTCAATCACTGGGCCACCGGCTACTCCAACCTTGAACAGGTCGGGAAAGTTTGTCATCATGGATATAGTCATAAAGCCTCCGAAGCTCCATCCGTGTATGCCCATCCGCTTCTTGTCCACATAGGGCAGAGTCCATAGATACTCCACTCCCTTCACCTGATCCTGCATCTCCACCTGTCCGAGCTGACGGAAAGTGGTCTGTTCAAAGGTTTTTCCTCGGTTTTCGCTGCCTCGGTTGTCGAGCACGAAAACTATGTATCCCTTCTGCGCCATGTATGTTTCCCATGAGCGTGCGCCCCAGTGCCATCTGGCATCCACGAGGTGGGCATGAGGTCCGCCGTAGACATATACCACGGTGGGATATTTCTTCGACGGGTCGAAGCTTGCCGGCTTCACCATTCGGTAGTAGAGCGGCGTGATGCCGTCGGCGGCGGTGATGGTTCCGCTCTCGAAGTGCGGTATCTCGTAGCCCTGCCAGGGGTCGGGAGCAGTGAGCAACCTCTGCGTGGATGGCTTGTCGGCGAGCGTGATGATGTCGATGTTTCGCGGAGTGTCGGGGGCAGAATATATGTCGAGCAGACGGTTTCCGCCGTCGGAGAGCAGGGCATGGTGATAGCCCGCGCCGTTGTCGAGGGGGGTGAGCTTGCCGTTGTCGATGTTCAGCAGATATATGTTAGCCTGAATGGGGTTTGCCTTGTTGGCGACGATGATAGCCGAATGGAGCTTCTTACAGAAGCCCACCAGCTCCATCACCACCCACTGCCCAGACGTGAGTTGTCGCAGCTGCTTTCCGTTGCGGTCGAAGAGGTATAGGTGGTTGTATCCGTCGCGCTGGCTCTGCATTACGAACTTGCTCTTGTCCCAAGGCAGGAACACTATTGGGTGCAGCGGCTCCACGTATCTCTCATCGGTTTCGCGATACAGCTCACTCAGCTTCCGCCCGGTGGCGGCATCGTAGCAGGTCAGCCGGCAGTCGTTCTGGTCGCGGTTTAGCTCGAACATATACAGCTGCGAGCTCTCCGGGTTCCATGCCACATTGGTGAAATATCTGTCTGTGGGGTCGCCAGCCTGCAGGTATATGGTCTTGCGGGTGTCGATGTCGTAGACTCCAACCGTCACCTTGTGCGATGTCTGTCCGGCCATGGGATATTTGTCAGGCTTGCACTGTGCCATGCTGTCGGTTATCTCCACCTGCGGATAGTCGGCCACCATGCTTTGGTCCATGCGGTAGAAGGCCAGCTTCCGTCCGTCGGGGCTCCAGAAGAGCCCCCTGTCTATGCCGAACTCGTCGCGGTGTACGCTCTGTCCGTAGACTATATGTCGCGAACCGTCAGTCGTCAGCTGCGTTTCCACAGGCTCAGCGCCGTCGTCCTTTGCCACAGCTACCCACAGCTGGCTGTCTCTGACTGTGGCAAGAGCCTTCGACTGCGGAGCCAGGGCTTCGGCCTGAGCCCCGTCGCGGTTGAAGCGACATACCACCTTGCCTTTCTTCCAATCGGCCAGAATGAGCTCCTTGCCGGTGAGTAGCCTCACCACAGGCTTGTCCTTGCATGGGAACTCGCAGTTGTAGAGGTGTCTCAGGCGGCTGTGGTCGTCGCCTCCGGTGGCGAGCTGCATCTGTTCGAGGGTGAAGAGCGTGGTCTCGCGCCCATTGCCGTCCACCAGCGAGCACTGCTCGTCGTCCAGGCTCACCAGCCTGTCGCCCCACCATGCGGTGTAGCGCATCTGTGGCACCATGTTTCGGTAGTTGTTGCCGCCGAAGTTCAGGTCTTCCAGGGTGAACGTTCTGAGTTGTTGTTCTTGAGCCATTGTCATCGTAGTAGCCGTGATAGCAGCTGCGCATAGGGCTATGAGCCTTCTGCGGAGTGAGAGTAGGGTGAGGTCAGTCATCGCCGAACATCCTCCTTCGCTTGTCGGTGTCAGACTTTCCGCGTCGTCGGCTGTCGTCGGGCTGCCGTCTGAAGGGCTTGCCATGCTGCCTGTTGTCGTTGCGTCGTCGGCCCCTATCGTGTCTGTCGTCGGCCTCTTCGCCTCGCATCCTCCTCTTGCCCGTGGGCCTGTTCTTGGGTTGCCCCAGATGGTTCATCTCCAATGAGCTGAAGCGGAATGAGCGAATGTCGCCGTTCTCGTTGTCGTTTTCGGCAGCCAGCCTCTGCTTGAACTCCCTGTTGCGCTTGAAACGGTGCTTCTGCGCCATCTCCTCCTTTTCCCGTTCGGTCTTCACGATGCCGCCCTCTTCGCGGAACGAGCGCATCTTGCCGTCGAACAGGGTATATTTTCTCAGCTCGCACTCCAGCGAGCCGTTGTATAGGGGCACCTTCACCGAGGGCTTCAGACCAATCTGGTCGAAGCACTCCTCGCGATAGCTCAGCACCCATGCCTCGTTGCCGGCAAACTCGTGCTTCAGCCTCTCGCCAATCATCCTGTATGTGCCCAGCAGGTTGGGCGTGGTGATGCGTTCGCCGTAGGGCGGATTGGTCACGATGATGCTTGGCTTGCCGGGGTTGGTGAAGTCCTTGAAGTCGCGCTGCTCAATGGTTATATCCTTGCTTAGCCCGGCAGCCCTGACGTTGAACGATGCCGTGTTTACGGCCTTCATGTCCGTGTCGTAGCCGTAGATGTGGTGGTCGAAGGGCCGTTCGGCAGAGTCGTCGTTGTAGATGGCATCAAACAGGTCGCGGTCGAAGTCGGCCCATTTCTCGAATGCATACTCCTTGCGGAACACGCCCGGGGCAATGTTTCTCGCTATGAGCGCCGCCTCGATGGGCAGCGTGCCGCTTCCGCACATCGGGTCGATGAAGTCGCTCTCGCCCCTCCATCCCGTCATCAGAACTATCGCCGCTGCCAGCACCTCGTTCAGCGGAGCCTCCACGCTCTCCTGACGGTATCCGCGTCGGTGCAGCGACTCGCCCGACGAGTCGAGCGACAGCGTGGCGCGGTCTTCGGCAATGTGGATGTTGAGCCTCAGGTCGGGATTGCTCACCGAGATGTTTGGCCTCTCGCCCGTGCACTCGCGCAGCTGGTCCACGATGGCATCCTTGACCTTGTAGGTCACGAAGCGCGAGTTGCGAAACTCCTCGGAATACACCACCGAGTCCACGGCGAAGGTCTTGCCGTGGGCTATGAGCTGGCTCCAGTCTATTGCCCTAACCCCCTCATACACGTCGTCAGCCGAGCGTGCGCGGAAGTGGGCTATCGGTTTCAGTATGCGTATGGCTGTGCGCAGGTGGAAGTTGGCGCGATAGAGCATCTCCTTGTCGCCCGTGAAGGCCACCATGCGTCTTCCCTTCACGATGTTGTTGGCACCGAGCTGCGTCAGCTCCTCGGCCAGCACGTCTTCAAGACCCATGAAGGTCTTGGCTATCATCTCGAAATCCATTGTTCTTCTTTATTATGTGAGTGGTGGTTGGTGAGTGTCAAATAACATTTTAATGTTTCAACATTTCAATTTTTTAATTTTCCTCATATCCCCATGCCGTGGCTGAACTCCATGTCCATCGGGTTCACCCTCTCGCGGTTATACTTCTTAGTGCCTGGCTTCATGCTCTTCGTAACCCACACGTTGGCTCCCACCACGCATCCCCGTCCTATCGTAATCCGTCCGAGCACCGTGGCATTGGCATAAATCACCACGTCGTCTTCCACAATCGGGTGGCGCGGAATGCCCTTTATCGGGTTGCCCGCCTCGTCTAAGGGGAAGCTGATGGCCCCCAGCGTAACGCCCTGATAGAGCTTCACGTTGTTGCCTATCACGCACGTCGCACCAATCACCACACCCGTGCCGTGGTCTATGGTGAAATGGTGGCCGATGGTTGCCGCCGGATGAATGTCGATGCCCGTTTCCGAGTGAGCCATCTCGGTCATCATCCTCGGTATCAGCGGCACGCCCAGCACGTGGAGCTCGTGGGCCAGCCGGTAGCACGTCAGGGCTCTTATCGCCGGATAGCACGCTATTATCTCGCCCCATCCCGTGGCAGCAGGGTCGCCGCGGTAGGCAGCCTCCACGTCAGTAGCCAGCACGCGCCGCAGCTCGGGCAGCCGCTCCACCACTTGCCCCGCCACCTGCTCGGCCACCTCGCCGCGCCTATCTCGCGCCACGCCGCCGCCGAAGCACAAGCCCGCAGCCACCTGCTCGCACAGCAGCCCGTGGAGCCGTTCCACGCTTACACCCATCTGGTACCTCATCGTCGACGGTCTCACCGTCGACCTACCGTAGAACCCCGGAAACACCGCAGCCCGCGCCAGTTCCACTATCTCGCCCAGAGCCTGGGCCGAAGGCAGCCGCGCGCCCTCCTCCTCGCCGTGCAGGGCGCAAAGACCCAGGCCGCCGCTCGCCGTCAGTTCCTCCACGGCTCTGCCTATCACGCCGAGCCCAGCACTCTCCTTACTCTCCATCATCACTCTCTGTTGCTGTTTTGCTTGCAAAGGTACTAAAACGCCAACAATGTAGCGCAATGGTTTTGCTTTTTTCTCAATCTTGTTCTCTCTTTACAGCAAAAAGCCATAATTTTGCAGCGCAAATCATTCTTGAAATGTATGCAAAAAAATACCTCAGTTAATAACGGGGTAATAATGTCACCGTGACACACATACATCGTTAATATGGAAAATAAGTCAAAACCGTGCTTATTAGAAAGTGAGCCCCCTTATTCTGCTTCAGGCTCTCCCTCCGCCCTCGCTTTGCAACTGCGCAGGGCGGCAGCAGCGGCGAAGGAAACAAAATTTATCTGAAAAGTTTTCTCGTTTCGTTTGCATTATCTATCTTTGCAAGTCAGAATACGAAAAACAAATCACGGCAGAACAGGCCGACAACTTCTGAGAGATGAGATATGCAATAATAGCCGCCGGCGAAGGCTCGCGCCTCGCCTCTGAAGGCATCAGCCAGCCTAAGCCGCTGGTGAGGGTGGGCGGTGAGCCTCTGCTTGGCCGCCTGCTGAGGGTGTTCGGCGAGAATGATGCCGAGGAGGTGGCCGTGGTGTGCAGGGGCAGCAGCCCCGACGTGGCAGCCTATTTGGACGCGCAGCAGCGCGCCCGTACTGGCAGCGCTGCGCGGTTGCGCTTCATGGTGCGCTCCACGCCCAGCTCGATGCACAGCCTGCACGCGCTGGCTCCCTGGCTGCGCGAGGGCGAGGGACCGGTGGTGGTGACTACGGTGGACACGGTGTTCCGCGACGACGAGTTTGCGGCTTATGTGGCAGCTCTGCGGCGCGCCGTGGCCGAAGGCTATGAAGGTCTGATGGGCGTTACTTCATACGTTGACGACGAGCGCCCCCTCTATGTGGCCACCGACGAGGCGATGGCTGTCACCGCTTTCTGCGACGACCGACCGGAGGGGTGTCGCTATGTGTCGGCTGGTATATATGGGCTGATGCCCTGTGCTCTGGACGTGCTGGAGAGGTGCGTGGCGCGTGGCGAGAGCCGTATGCGCAACTTTCAGCGTGCGCTGCTTGCCGAGGGTCTGCGGCTGAGGGCTCATGCCTTCGGCAAGGTGCTCGACGTGGATCATGCTGCCGACATAGCCAAGGCGGAGGAGCTGCTCAGATGACTGGGGGGGTAAACGTCGTGGCTGTGGGCCGCGCGGTGCGCTTCTCGCCCAACAGCGTGGCTAAGGACGAGGCCATACTGCGTGCAGTGGCCGAGCTGACGGGCGCGCGTCTCTTGAATGAGGAAAGTCTTCTGGCAGACGACCTGCGCGGAGCCGACGTTGTGCTGTCGATGGCCCGGGGCAAGCGCGCGTTGGCGTTGCTGTCCCGATGTGAGGCTGGGGGCGCGCTGGTTGTTAACTCGCCTGAGGGTGTGGCCCGCTGTCGCCGCAGCAGTGTGGAGGCACTGATGGAGCGCGAGGGTATCCCCGTGCCACCACATGAGGGGCCTGACGGCTACTGGCTGAAGCGTGGCGACGAGGCGGCGCAGGGACCTGGCGACGTGGTCTTTTGCCCAGACCGTGCGGAGCTGGCGAGGGCCGTTGAGCGTTTTCGCTGTCGGGGCATCGGGGACATGACTGTGAGGGCTCACGTGGTGGGCGATCTCGTGAAGTTCTACGGTGTGCTTGCGCCTTCTGGCGCAGCCGAGGGCGAGGGGATGTTCCGGGTGTTCTACCCAGGCGACGACGGCATGAGCAAGTTTGGCGACGAAGCGCGCAACGGCACGCCCATCCACTATGCTTTCAGTCTCAACTCGCTCAGGGCCGATGCCGAACGGACGGCAAGGCTGACGGGGGTGGCCGTGTATGGCGGCGATGCCATAGTGAGGTCCGACGGCAGCTACTGCATCATTGATTTCAACGACTGGCCCAGCTTTGCCCGCTGCCGTACTGAGGCGGCAAGGGCTATAGCGAGGTTGGTGAGGGGAGGAAAAGATTAAAACATTAAAAATGTTGAAACATTAAAATATTAAAATGTTAAAGATGTTATATGACTCTCACCCCTCAAAAATAAATAAAGAAGAATGACTACAGAAACAGATAACATGACATTCAGGCAGATGCTACAGGCATCGTTCAAGTCGGAGGATACCGAGGAGTGGCTCGACGTGCATTTCACGCGCCCCATCGGATTGTTCTTTGCGCTCGTGTGGAAGCGCCTCGGTGTTCATCCCAATGTCGTAACCATCATATCCATATTTCTCGGAGTTGCAGCTGGCGTTATGTTCTACTCTACCGACCTATGGTCTAATGTGGCAGGAGTGGTGCTGCTAATGTTTGCCAACTTCTGCGACTCCACCGACGGTCAGCTGGCTCGGCTCACGGGGCAGAAGACACTCATAGGGCGTATACTTGACGGCTTTGCCGGCGACGTGTGGTTCGCGGCTATCTACGTGGCGCTTTGTCTGAGGCTCATGTCGCAGCCCATGCCCCTAACCGACGTGTGCTGGGGGCCGTGGATATGGATGCTGGGCGTGGTGGCAGGCTTCCTATGCCATTCGCCGCAGGCTTCACTGGCCGACTACTACAGGCAGATTCACCTCTACTTTATCAAGGGCAAGGTTGGCTCTGAGCTCGACTCGTATGCCAACCAGCACGCCATCTACGAGAGCCTGCCCAAGAGTGGACGATGGATGGAGCGTATCTTCTACTACAACTATCAGAACTACTGCAAGAGTCAGGAGAGGCGCACTCCGATGTTCCAGCGCTTTTATGCCAATATGCTCGCCCGATGGGGAGCGGTGGAGAATACGCCGCAGCAGTTGCGCGACGACTTCAGACGAGGCAGCAAACCGCTGATGCCCCTTACCAACATTCTGACGTTCAACACGCGCGCCATAGCGCTCTACCTCACTTGTCTGCTCGATATGCCGTGGGCATATATGCTCTTTGAGATTGTGGTGCTCACCATAATATATATATATATGCACAAAAAGCACGAGACTCTCTGTGCCGCGCTTGACGAAAAACTGTCGCAGTATGGAAGCTAAGGGATACATCTTCGACTATGGCGGAACCATCGACACCCGTGGGTGTCACTGGGGCAAGATGCTGTGGCACGCCTACGAGCGCCATCAGGTGCCGGTGTGCGAGGAGCACTTCCGCGAGGCTTACGTCTATGCGGAGCGAGAGCTGGGCAAGAATCCCATCATCCAGCCGAGCTACACCTTCCGCAAGACTCTCGAAACGAAACTTAGGATAGAGTTCGACTGCCTGGAGGAGCGGGGCTACCTCAGCGTGGGCAACTTTACCGCTGCCAGTATGCGCGCCGCACTGCTCGACGACCTCTACGAAGGAGTGAAGGCCGAGACTGCACGCAGCCGCGAGGTGCTCACCCAGATAGGCAGGCAGCACAGGATGGTGCTCGTGAGCAACTTCTACGGCAATATTGGCGTGGTGCTCGACGAGTTCGGACTCGACGGGCTGTTTGCCCAAGTGGTGGAGTCTGCTGTGGTGGGAGTGAGAAAGCCCGACCCGGCTATATTCCGCATCGGAGTGGAAGCCCTGCAGATGGAGCCACGGCAGGTGGTGGTAGTGGGCGACAGCCTGCGCAAGGACATTGTGCCCGCCAAGCAGATTGGTTGCCAGACAGTGTGGATAGAGGGCGAGGGATGGACCGATGAAAAGGAAGACCACTCTGCCGCTGACCACATCATCCACTCGCTCGCCGAGCTGACAAGCATGTAGGCAGCAGCGCATCGAATTATTAGGTATGAATATTCAAGAAACCTTAAAAATATACAGAAATGAAACAAACAAACGTTAAGCCGGCTGACGGCAAGTTAGGTATTATGGTTGTAGGCTGCGGAGCAGTCGCAACAACGTTCATGACGGGAGTGCTAATGACTCGCAAGGGATTGGCCAAGCCCATCGGCTCGATGACACAGTACGACAAGATACGCGTGGGCAAGGGTGCCGACAAGAAGTATCTGCACGTGGGCGAGATTGTGCCTATCGCCAATCTCAACGACATAGAGTTTGCCACATGGGACGTTTATCCCCAGAATGCATATCAGGCTGCCATGTATGCCGAGGTGCTCAAGGAGAAAGACATCAACCCCGTGCGCGATGAGCTTGAGAAGATAGTACCTATGAAGGCTGCTTTCGACAAGAACTATGCCAAGCGTCTGGACGGCGACAACGTGAAAGACTGTGCCACACGATGGGAAATGGTTGAGGCTCTGCGCGAGGATATACGCCGTTTCAAGGCTGAGAAGCAGCTTAGCCGCATTGTCGTGATATGGGCTGCGTCGACGGAGATATACGTGCCAGTCGACGAAAAGGTACACTACAGCCTGGCCGCACTGGAGCAGGCCATGCGCGACGACGACCGCGAACACGTCGCACCGAGTATGTGCTATGCCTACGCAGCACTCTCGGAGGGAGCACCGTTCATCATGGGAGCGCCCAACACCACAGTGGACATACCTGCAATGTGGGAGCTGGCTGAGAAGACCAAGATGCCTATCGCAGGCAAGGACTTCAAGACAGGACAGACTCTCGTGAAGTCGGGATTTGCTCCCATCATAGGAGTGAGAAACCTCGGACTGAGCGGATGGTTCTCAACCAACATCCTGGGCAACCGCGACGGACTGGTGCTCGACGAGCCCGACAACTTCCGCACCAAGGAAGTGAGCAAGCTCTCTACCCTCGAGACCATTCTCAAGGCCGACGTGCAGCCCGACCTCTACACCGACTACTACCACAAGGTGCGCATCAACTACTATCCTCCGCGCAACGACAACAAGGAGGGATGGGACAACATCGACATCTTCGGATGGATGGGATACCCAATGCAGATCAAGATCAACTTCCTCTGCCGCGACTCCATCCTTGCTGCTCCGCTGCTGCTCGACCTCTGTCTGCTGAGCGACCTGGCTGCACGCGCAGGACGATATGGCATACAGCGCTTCCTGAGCTTCTTCCTCAAGAGTCCTATGCACGACTATACCAAAGGCGAAGAGGCCGTCAACAACCTCTATCAGCAGTACACCATGCTGAAGAACGCCATCCGCGAAATGGGCGGATACGAGGCCGATGAGGAAATCGACTAAGCTGAGTTTTATCCTATTGACGTTCTGGGTGTGGGCCGTAGCGGCTCATGCCCAGAACGTTATTCATGTATACGTGGTCGACAGGCTCACCTCACAAGGCATACCCCATGCCGTAGCCACGGCAAAGTTCCTCCCTGAAAGCATCACTGCCGACTCGCTGGGTCGTTTCACACTGCCGCGCACCAAGAGCGGAACCGTCAGCGTGACGGCTGAAGGCTATCGGCGGCGCAGAGTGAAGATTGACCGCAATACCCCGGAAGAGCTCCACGTGGTGATGCAGGCAGATGGGAAACACCTCGGCGAAGTGGTGGTCGAAGGCCGAAGGGTGCGCCGCTATTCGCGAAAAGGCAATCCCGCAGTGGAGCTGATGCGCCGAGTGATAGCCGCAAAGAAACGCTACAGCCCCCTGAGCCGCGACTATGCAAGCTGGGAAAAGTACCAGAAGCTGACTCTCGCCATCAACAACATCACACAGCAAGACATCGAAAGCGACTTCTTCCGCGAAGAGCCGTGGATGATGGACCACGTGCAGCCATGTGAGATGAACAACAAACTCATACTGCCCATATCGCTCACCGAGACAACAAGCCGACACCTCTATCGCAGAAGACCGGCAACATTCAGGCAGATTGTCACCGGAGAGAAGACAAGCGGAGTGGGACAGTTCCTCGAAACGGGGCAGAACCTCGCTGTGCTGATGAAGGAATACTTCCGCGACGTAGACCTTCTCGACAACCAGATAGACCTTCTCGGACAACGCTTTCCAAGTCCCATCGGACCAACGGCTATCTCCTTCTACCATTTCTACATTGAAGACTCGCTCCGGGTAGAAGGCGACAGCTGCGTAAGGGTGGCTTTCACACCCGTCAACAATCAGGATTTCGGCTTCAGAGGCGAACTGATGGTGATGACCGACGGCACCTATCGTCTCCGGAAATGCGACCTCAGGCTGCCGGCTGGCACCGGAGTAAACTTCGTCAGGTCGCTGCGAGTGGAGCAGTATTTCGGTTTGCAGCCCGACAGTTGCTGGGCTGTCACAACCGACAATATGCTCATTGAGCTCTCGCTCAGTCAGAAATTGCAGCAGGCTGCTGTGCTGCGTAACACCATCTACAGCCATTATGACTTCACACCGATACCTTCGCGAAGCTTCAGGGGCCGCAACCTTGTCAGCTACGACCCACAGGCAAGGCTGCGCGACGGCTCTTTCTGGGCTGCTAACCGCCGCTTCAACCTCGGCAAAGGCGAGGAATCGATGGACGATTTCATGCATCGGCTCGCTGGAACACGACGTTTCAGATGGACCTTGTTTGCATTGAAAACACTGCTTGAGAACTATATTGAGACTGGGTCGGCAAAGACACCGAGCAAGGTAGACATCGGACCAGTGCTCTCGGTGGTCTCGAGCAATCCCGTCGACGGACTGCGTATGCGAATAGGAGCCAAGACCACGGCTCACCTCATGCCCCACTTCTTCGTTGAAGGCTATCTGGCACGGGGAAAAAAGTCGCACAAGACCTATTATGAGGCAAAGGCCACATGGTCGTTTAACCGCAAAGCCTACCTGCCACACGAGTTTCCGATGCGCACCCTGTCGGTATCCTCGGCCTATGATGTTGCCGCAGCATCCGACAGATACCTCCGCTATGGCAAGGACAACGTGTTCCAGGTGATTAGAAGCAACCCCACCGAGCTGATGTATTTCTACAAACGGCAGGCTGCCGACTTCACATGGGAAACCGCCTATGGGCTGCGTGCCTCGCTGGGAGTGAAGCTCGAGAAGACCATGCCTGCCGGACGGCTCACCTATACGAGGCTCGCCGACGGCGTGGAGCTGCCCAAGATGCGCACCACCGAGGTGTCGCTGTCGCTCAACTATCAGCCCGGACAGACCTTCATCACCTCGAAAGAGCAGCGCTTCGAAGCAAACCGCAATGCGCCCCGCTTCACGCTGAGCCACACCGTGGGGCTGAAAGGCGTGTTGGGCAGCACCCACGGCAGACAGCTCACGGAGCTGAGCCTGTATAAACGCTTCTGGTTAGGAAGCTGGGGACACATCGATGCCACGGCAAAAGCTGCCGCCGAGTGGCAGAAGGTGCCCTTTCCGCTGCTGCTTATGCCACCCGTCAACACTTTGATATTTGAACAGTCGGAGGCTTTCAGCACAATGCGAAACATGGAATTTCTCAACGACCGCATGGCGCAGCTCACCGTGGCATGGACACTGAACGGCAAGCTGTTCAACAGGTTGCCGCTCATCAGAAAGCTGAAGCTGCGTGAATATGTGGCTGTTAAAGCCATGTGGGGCCATCTTACCGACAAGAACAATCCGCTGCTGAGCCAGAACAGCCGCGACAAGGAGCTGTTCAGCCTGCCACCGGAGTGCGGAGTGATGCGCTCCGACCCATACGTGGAGATGGTGGTGGGCATCCACAACATTCTGCATTTCCTCGAAATTGACTACGTAAGGCGGCTCACCTACACCCATGAGCCTAATATCAGCAAGCACGGAGTGCGATTGGGATTAAGTCTTTCTTTCTGAACATCAATCGTTTATGCTGATATTTCTTCTAAGGAAAGCTATTGCCATTTTCCGTCGTCGGCCCGTAAACTTTCTCCAGCTGCTCCGGAGCAATGCTACAGCAGCCTTGGAGCAACGCTCCAACTGCCTTGGAGCAATGTTACAGCTATCTTGGAGAAAGTTTACGGAGCCCTTGGGAATGGTCTGAAAACAAAAAATCAGCATCGTTTCACAACGACACTGATTCGCTTTTTCTAACTAACTTATTATCAACTATTCATTACTCATGTTCTCTTTACTGATGCAAAGGTATGACTTTTGGCCGTTGCTGAGAAGCATTTTATGCAAAAAACATCCGTTTGCGGTGGGTAAACGTTTGCAAAGCCATCCCTGCAAGATGTTTCCATAGTGCATGATATCAGTCCGGCAGGGCTTCGTCGTCGTCTTCGTCGTCGCTTTCGAGCAGACGACCGCTCCACAGATACTTGCGCGTTTCGGCCACAATCACACCGTTGAGCAACAATAGTGATATTAGGTTTGGTATTGCCATGAGCGCATTCATGCAGTCGGCAAGCGACCAAACCACTGCAAGGTTGGCCGTACTGCCCACAAAGGTGGCTATGGAGTAGAGTATTCGGTAGACGATGATGGTGAAGTGGTGATGGTGGAGTGGTGTTTCTGCTGATGGCGACAGACCATTCTGGCCCCCTTGGGTGGATTGAGTGGGGCTTGCCTGCTTTCCTTTCACGAGGTATTCGATGGCTTTCTCCCCGTAATAGCTCCATCCAAGAATGGTTGTGAAGGCGAAAGTGAGGAGTCCGAACGACAGCAGCGGTGCCCCGATGACGGGAATCTTGCTGAAGGCGGCGTGAGTCAGCACAGCCCCGTTTTTGTAGTCTATCTCGGGATAGGCCAGTATGCTGCTCACGATGACCAGTCCGGTGAGGGCGCAGATTATCACCGTGTCCCAGAACGTGCCGCTCGATGACACCAGTGCCTGCCTCACCGGGTTGCGAGTCTGTGCTGCGGCTGCCACGATGGGAGCAGAACCCAGTCCCGACTCGTTGGAAAACAGGCCCCGGGCTATGCCGAAGCGTGCGGCTATCATTATGCCGCTGCCAGCCAGTCCGCCACCTGCCGCCTCGGGAGAGAAGGCACTCTCTGCTATAATCCGTATCGCAGGCCAGACGTATTCGCTGTTTAAGAAGAGGATATAGCAGCAGCCTATGACATAGAGTATGGCCATAACAGGCACCAGCATACCGCATACTCGGGCGATGCTCTTCACTCCGCCGAGGATGACGGCAGCCGTCACAAGGGCCACCACGACTCCAGTCACGGCAGGATTGATGCCGAAGGTGTCGTAGCCAAGGGTGGCTATGGCATTGGCCTGCACCGAGTTGCCGATGCCGAAGGAGGTCACTGCCGTGAACACTGCAAAGCACACGGCAAGCCATTTCATGCCCAGACCGCGCTCCAAGGCATACATCGGGCCGCCCATCATGTGGCCGTCGGCTGACCTGATGCGGTATTTTATTGCCAGCAGACCCTCGCCATATTTTGTGGCTATGCCGAAAACACCTGTCAGCCAGCACCACAGCACTGCTCCCGGACCGCCTAATGCCACTGCCGTAGCCACGCCCACGATGTTGCCGGTGCCTATGGTGGCTGCCAGGGCGGTAGCCAATGCGCCGAACTGCGACACGTCGCCGGTCGACTTCTTGTCGCTTTTCACCGACAGGCGTATCGCCGTGAGCAGGTTGCGCTGCGGAAAGCGCAGGCGTATGGTGAGGAAGATGTGTGTGCCGAGCAGCAGAATAATCATTGGCCAGCCCCATAGCAGGTTGCTGGCCGAGGAGAGAAAGTCGTTTATCTGTTCCATTTCGGGTCGTTAAGTGTAGGTTGTGAGGCGGGTGTTGGCTTTTCAAACTCCACGGTGACATACTTGAAGCCCATCGAACGCAGCATATTGGTGAACTGTTCGCGTGCGTTGTTCTCCGCCGTGCGCAGGTTTTCTTCGGTCATGCAGCGGGCTATCATCTTGCGGTATGCCTGCCGGTAGAGCGCATCGTAGGCACTGGCATCCCACTCCCCGCTCTCTATGAAGGCACGTGTGCGGGCTTCGTCGATGAAGTTTCGGTCGAGAAGCTCTATCGGCGGCAGCGTTGCCACCACGGTGGAGTCCTCTGTGCGGAGCCACTTAGGACCCGCCTTGTGCAGGTCAATGCCTATGCGGAGGGTGCCGTAGTAGATGCGTGCCAGCTCGCTGTCACTGAAAAAGCCGCGCCTCACGGTGTCGGCAATCTCCTCGTCGCTCACCGAGAGAAACTCCCACTGGCCTATCCGCTGGATTGATTGTATCTGTTGTGGGGTGATGTCGATATTGCGGTTGGTGCTCACTGATATGTGGTTGTCGCGGTTTATCCACCATCCCCACCACGCGAAGCCGCCAATCAGCACCACCACGGCTATGATGCTGAGCCACAGCATCATGCCCATTCCCTTGAGTGCTCGCAGTATCTTGTCGGTAGTATCTTGCATCTTGTCGTTTCGGAGTATGATGGGAGCCTTCGCCTCCACCTATTTTAATATAGTCGTTATGGCACTGTTGCCCGGTTTTCGGAACGTCACGGTGATGTCTTCCTGCCTGAAGCCCATCGCCACTATCATCGGGATGATTGTGTTGGCGGCGTGTTGGCGCACGTTTTCGTCGATGTCCATCTGCTTTGTGGCCTCCACTATGGCCTTGCGGCCCTGCTGCTCGTAGTCAGCAAGCTCCTTGTCAGAGAAGTTGCGGCGCATGAGGGCCACCTGGCGGCGTATCTCCTTGTGGTTGATACGCGTCGAGGTGAGTACTATCTGTGGGTCGGGAAGGTAGACGGTGAGCTTGTCGCCGCGCCGCTCAACGTTGTCTTTCGAGAACTTTGAGAAGTCTACGTATGCCTTCACTGTGGCTTCCATCGGTATGGCTATGCGCCTCTCGCCGATGGGCAGGTCGATGTTGAAGTCCTTTTGCAGCACTGTGCCCGAGAGCTTCACCTGGTCTTCGTGAGTGATAATCTTGTGGATGCGGTATTCCGAGGTGTAGAGTCGCGAGCACTTGCGCAGTTGGCTGATCATCATTGGTATCGTGTCGACAGGCTCGGGGACAGTTGCTGGCTCGGCCTTCTTACCGCACGATAGCAGTAGAAGCACTGCACTGCTGATGATAATAGCTGCTCGTAGCATCGTGATGTGTAATTGAAATAGCTAAAAACTAAGCGCAAAAGTAAGTAAAAGGCCGTAAATAGCAAAATATATTTGGCTTTTAGCTCCGTAAATAGTAATTTTGCTGAGTTGGAAAATGTGAATTATGAGAAAGACTACATACATCCTGTCGTTTGCTTTGGGACTGTTCTGCCTGTCTTCGTGCAAGGAGAAGAAGCAAGACGACATTATCATTACCAAGAAAGTTGTGAAGAAACCTGTCAGCAGTGGACCGAAGGCCATGTCGGACTCTCAGTGGAGCAAGACCGTGGCATGGGTAGGCAGCAGCTACAAAGTGCAGATTGTGCGCCGCGCAGACAAGTCGCTGCCCATGACAAAGGACGAGCAAGGCAACAAGTACTATGACAACAAGGTCAATGTGACGGTCACTCGTGCCGACGGAAGCACCTTCTTCAACCGCGATTTCACCAAGACCGACTTCCGCGAGCATCTCTCGCCAACCTTTGCCGCCGATGGAGCACTGCTCGGCATCGTGTTCGACAAGGCCGAGGGCGACTATCTGAGCTTTGCTGTGAGCGTTGGTTCGCCCGATACCATGAGCGACGAGTATATTCCCTTGGTGCTTACAGTGAGCCGCATGGGGGGTATTGACGTGAAGAAAGACACGCAGCTCGACTCCGGCAACGGTCAGGAAGGAGAGTAAGGACACAGAAAGAGCCTCACCACTGGCGCTCTCCTTTGGCGGAGAAAGGCTGGTGGTGAGGCTCTTTTTTATAGCTTGCGTTTATCGTCTTGAGTGTGGGCTGCTGCCTTGCAGCACTGCATTGAGAAGGCAGTTGGCAGTCATCTCCAGATCGGTGAGGTCGGCGTGAGGGCCTTTCTTCACCTCCTTGCCGGCCAGAACGTCCCAAGTGGCGCGAAAGCACTCGTCGTCTGCACCGACAAAGTCCTCTTTCGAGTCCGGGTCGTGCATCAGCTCGTAGCGTATAACCTTCTTCGATGCCACCGGGCGCAGGGTGCTCAGCTCGTCGTAGGCTTGCTCGAAGCACTTCCTCATGGTTCTTGCCTGAGGCAGCATGGTGACTATCTCGGGGAAAAGCTCGCCAAATTCGTAGGCTTTCAACAGTTGTTGGAACGTCATAACCAGAGTGTTGAGGTTTCGGTTTCTTAGAATTTAGCCATCTTGATGGCCGTTATAGCACACTCGGCACCTTTGTTTCCGAGCTTTCCACCGCAGCGGTCGAGGGCTTGCTGCATATTTTCGGTGGTTAGCAGACCGTAGATGACGGGTATCTCGCTTGTGGCATTGATGCGCGATATGCCGTAGGTCACGCCCTGACAGATGTAGTCGAAGTGTGGTGTCTCGCCCCTTATCACGCTGCCAAGGATTATAATGGCATCGTAGTCGCCGCGGAGAGTCATCATTCGGGCACCGTAGATGAGTTCGAAGCTGCCCGGCACGTGCTTCACGTGGATGTTCTCGGTGAGAGTGCCGTGGGCCTCGAGGGTCTCGATGGCACCTTTGAGCAGCGCGCTGGTAATCTCGGAGTTCCACTCAGCCACGACAATGCCGAAGTTCATGTTGCTTGCATCGGGCACATTGTCGTAGGCAGTGTTGTTGTTGACTTGAAGTGCGGTAGCCATAGCTTAGCGAGATGCGCGTTCGATGTACTTGTCTATGTCCTGGAATACGGCAGAGTTGACGTATTTAGCCTTGATGTCCTTGTATATCTGGAGCGCTTCGGCCTTCTTGCCGGTAGCCTCGAGCAGCACTCCGGCTTTCCTCATTGCTACCGGAGCCACGCTGTTGTTGGTGTCGTCGGTAGCTTTCTTGTCGGCCATGGCAGCTGCTTTCTTGAAGCTTTCCACTGCTTTGTCCACCTGATCGTTGTTGGCATATATGTCGCCCAGCGCCATCTGTGAAGCCGGACTGATAAGCATATCACCCTTGGGCGAGAACTTCTCTACATACTCGAGAGCTTTCTTCCAGTCGGGTTTCTCCTGATTGGCATAGCACAATCCTGCATAGAGGTTGGCAAGGTTGCCCGCATCGGTTCCGCTGAAGTCGTCAGCTATCTTGGCGAAGCCTGCAAAGCCTGCGCCGTCGCCCTTGAGAGCCTTGTCGAACTGCTCGTTGTCCAGATACTCCTGACCCTTGGCAAGTGCGGTGCTGGCCTCTTGCTCGTGGGGCACTGCCACGTAGTTGTTGTAGAGTATGCAGCCTACGACAATCACTACTATTGCCGCCAGACCACAGAGGATAGCCTTCTTGTACTTCAGGAAGAAAGCTTCAGATGTGTTAAGGGTTTCGCCCATCTCGGCGATGTCCTTGTTTTGCTGTTTTGTTGCCATTATTTATGTTTTGTTTTTTTTGTTTTTCTGACGTTTATTGGTGCGCAAAACGCATATCGCATAAAGCGTTGCAAAATTAAGGTTTTTATCTTAGACAGTGAAATTTATTGTAGATTTTTTTCGTTTTACGCCCCAAGTGGCTACCTTTGTTGGGCAAAAATGAAGAGCAAGGGGAATGTTTCTCAAGCATATATCGATACTAAATTACAAGAATATTGAGGCTGCTGAGCTCGAGCTGTCGCCAAAGCTCAACTGTTTCATCGGCAACAACGGGGTGGGGAAGACCAACTTTCTCGATGCGGTGTACTATCTGTCGTTCTGCCGGAGTGCCTCGGGTGTGCCCGATTCGTCGGTGATAGCCCACGACAAGGATTTCTTTGTCGTTGAAGGGCAGTATTGCCACGACGCGGCAGGGCAGTCGCTGCCCCCAGTGCATCCCTCCGAAACAATCTACTGCGGCATGAAGCGCGGCACTAAAAAACATTTCAAGCGCAACAAGAAGGAATATAAGCGGCTGTCGCAACACATCGGTCTTGTGCCGCTCGTGATGGTTTCGCCGTCCGATGTGTCGCTCATTGAGGGCAGCAGCGAGGAACGCCGCCGGCTCATGGATATGGTTATAGCCCAGTACGACCACGAATACATAGAGCAACTGTCGGCTTACAACCGTGCGCTTCAGCAGCGCAACACCCTCCTCAAGCAGGAAGAGGGGGCCGACCTGATGCTTCTCGACATCCTCGAACAGCAGATGGCAGCCAGCGGCGAGGCTCTCTTTGCCAAGCGCAATGCCTTTATCAGTGCCGTGCAGCCTGTGTTCCAGCACGTCTACAACACTATTGCCGCAGGCCACGAACAGGTGTCGCTGCGCTATGTGTCGCACTGCCAGCGTGGCCCTTTGCTCGATGTTATTCAGCGCGACAGGCATAAAGACCTTGCTGTGGGCTACTCGCTGCACGGTGCTCACCGCGATGACCTCGAGATGCTGATAGGCGGCTATCCCATAAGACGCGAGGGGAGCCAGGGCCAGAACAAGACTTTCGCTTTGGCACTGAAGCTTGCGCAGTTCAGTTTCCTCAAGCAGACGGCAAACCGCACCACTCCCTTGCTGCTGCTCGACGACATTTTCGACAAGCTCGACAGCCATCGCGTGGAGAAGATTGTGCATCTGGTGTGCGGCAGCGACTACGGACAGATTTTCATAACCGATACAAACCGCGATCACCTTGACAAGATACTGAGCCACAGTGGGTTCGACTACAAACTGTTCAAGGTGGCAGATGGCGTGATAAGAGAGTAGGGAGCTATGTTTAGGAAATCAGTAGAGAAACTGTCGGATGTGCTTCAGCGCGTGATGCGGCAAGAGGGGCTGGAGACTCCTTTGCTGCAAAAGCGAATCATCTATGCCTGGGACGAGGTGATGGGAGAAACCGTGGCGCGATACACGGGCGACAAATTCATCAAGAACCAGACCCTCTTCGTAAAGATCGTGAACCCCGCCCTGCGGCAGGATCTCACCATGATGCGCTCGGATATAGTGCGGAAGCTCAACGAAAAGGTGGGCGCATACGTCATTTCCGAACTGAGAATATTCTGAAGGATTAGGTTAAGCTTATAGGGCTTATAGGTCTTATAGGTCTTATGGGGCTTATGGGGCTTATAGGGACTTATAGGTCTTATAAGGCTTATATCACTAAGTCCATCCTGACATCGTTTTCATCAGTAGGCACTCCGGGAAACTTCTGGAAGGGGAAGCACAGTCCCACCTTTGTGGCTTGCGGCAGCTGGCTCAGGAAACGGTCGTAGTAGCCCTTTCCCCTTCCGAGACGGTTGCCACGAGTGTCGAATGCCATGCCCGGCACCACGGCGAGGTCTATTTCTGCGAGGCTGGTGAAGGGTTCCCCTGTTGGTTCCATGATGCCAAACGCTCCCATGCTCAGGTCGTCTGCCGAGCGGTAACGGCGCAACTCCATCTCGGCAGGCCCCGTGACCACAGGCAGCACCACCACCTTGCCGCGCTCCACGAGCCTGTCGGCAAGTTCGTGGGTCGATACCTCGTCGGGCAGCGAGTAGTAGAGCATCACCGTCTTGGCTGCGGCCATCTGGGGCAGAGCCATAAGGCGCGCCACAGCCTCGGCTGACATGGCTTGCAGCTGTGGGGCTGAATACATCCTTTTCTGGCTTCTCACCAGTCTGCGCAGTTCTTCTTTAGTCATCACTTTTTTGTTGGGAACGCTCGGTTCGTCTTGAAAGCTTCGAGGGCTTTGCGTATGGCCTCGTCGTCGCGGTTGGTGTACTGGGTCAGCGCCTCTTCGCTTAACATATTGTAAATGATGCGGCTGTTGATGAATTTCTCTAATAGCGAGTGCGACTTGCGTATCATAAGGTTGCGCCTGCGCAGCCCGTTCTTGTCGGCGTATGTGGCAAACTGCTCCACGAGATTTTGCTTCTCGAGATAGTTTGCCAGCTGCGACATCTCGTCGAAGTCCTTCAGACGGGGGCGGTTCTCGTCGGTATAGCCGAAGGCATACTGCATTATCAGTCCGCTCATGAGGGCTTCCTTGTAGTAGGAAGTGATGCCCGTGGTGTCCTCGGCAATGAAGATGTCGGGCGTGATGCCTCCTCCGCCGTAGACGGTGCGCCCGAGCAGCGTGTGGTAGGCCGGTCCGGTGTGGCGGATGCTGTCTTCCGAGAAGAATTCTCCGTGCTTGTAGCGCTCCACAAGGTCGTGCTGGTAGTCGGCCTCGTCGCCCATGGTGTAGGGCTTCTGTATGCATCGGCCCGAGGGAGTGTAGTAGCGGGCCACCGTCAGGCGTATCATGGAGCCGTCGGGGAAGCCTATCTGCTGCTGCACAAGACCCTTGCCGAACGAGCGTCGGCCAATGATGGTGCCTCGGTCGTTGTCCTGTATGGCCCCGGCGAATATCTCCGATGCCGATGCCGAGTTCTCATTGATGAGCACTACGAGCGGAATTTCCTGGTAGCTGCCGCGTCCATCGCTGCGGTAGTCGGCTCTGGGCGACTTGCGGCCCTGCGTGTAGACAATCAGTCGGTTCTTGGGAAGGAACTCGTTGACCATCATCGTTGCAGCCTGAAGGTAGCCGCCGGTGTTGTCGCGCAGGTCTATCACGAGCTGGCTGAAGTTGAGCGAGCTCATGGTGAGCTGTGTCAGGGCAGCCAGCATCTCATGGTAGGTGCGGTCGCCGAAGTTTTTAATGCGTATGTAGCCCGTCTTTTCGTCGAGCATATAGGTAGCGGTGACACTGTGGGTGATGATGTTGTCGCGCGTGATAGTGTAGTATCTGACTTTCTTCTCTTTGTATCTCAGCACTCCAACGCTTACTGTTGTGCCGCGCTTTCCCTTGAGACGGTGCATGGCTTCCTCGTTGGTGGCCTCCTTGCCGGTGAAGGGCTTGCCGTCGATAGACACTATCTTGTCGCCTGCCAGCAGGCCTGCCTTCTCAGCCGGACCGCCCGACAGCACATTCTGCACGTGCAGAGTGTCCTTGCGAATGACGAATTCGATGCCCACGCCGGAGAACGAACCCTTCAGGTCGTCGTTGGCGCGCTGCACGTCTTTGGCGCTGATGTAGACCGAGTGAGGGTCGAGTTCCGACAGTATCTGGGGCATAGCTTTCTCTACGAGGTCGTCGATGTTGACCGAGTCGACGTACTGGTCGTCGACAATATGCAGCAGATTGTTGAGTCTGTTGGAACCGCTGTTGATGATGTTGAGCCTGTTTCCCGAGAAGTGATTGGCATAGAAGGTGCCAATCAGGATGCCTATGACTACGCACAGGGCCAGGAGCAGGGGCATGAGATTGTTCTTATTCATTGTCGTTGAGGGTGTTTATGTCGCGGTAGACCACTTCGATGCCTGCGCGCTGAAGCAGTTCGATACCGTCGGTGAGGCGATATTGCTCTCCATATACTACGCGGCGTATGCCGGCTTGGATTATCAGTTTGGCACATTCTATGCACGGCGAGGCTGTGACATAGAGCGTTGAGCCGTCGGAATTGTTCGACGAGCGCGCCAGTTTGGTTATGGCGTTGGCTTCAGCATGGAGCACGTATGGTTTGGTAACGCCTGTTTCGTCTTCGCAAATGTTCTCGAAGCCGCTGGGCGTTCCGTTGTATCCGTCGCTGATTATCATCTTGTCCTTGACCACCAACGCACCGACCTGTCGGCGGTGGCAGTAGGAATTTTCGGCCCAGATGCGCGCCATGCGCAGGTAGCGGGCATCGAGCAGTTGCTGTTTCTTATCCATTTTTTATACCGTTTCGTTCGAGCAGGGCATCGATAGTAGGCTCGCCGCCCCGGAAGCGCTTGTAGAGCGTCATGGGATGCTCGGTTCCTCCCTTTGAGAGAACGCAGTCGCGGAAACGCAGTGCGGTGTCGGGATTGAATATGCCCTCGCGCTTGAACACGCTGAAAGCATCGGCATCGAGCACTTCTGCCCACTTGTAGCTGTAGTATCCGGCAGCATATCCGCCGGAGATGATGTGCGAGAACTGGGTCGTCATGCAGGTGTCGGTGCGCTGCTTGCCGAGGATGGCCTCGCTCCAGGCCTGTTTCTCGAAGGTCATAATGTCTTCATCGAACGGCTCGCGCTGGGTGTAGTAGGCCATATCGAGCAGTCCGAAGGACACCTGACGCAGGCAGGCTGTGGCTGCATTGAAGTTGCGGCTTGCCACGATGCGGTCGATAAGCTCGTCGGGCATGGGCTCGCCGGTCTTGTAGTGGAAGGCAAAGGTGCGCAGGAACTCCTTTTCCACAGCATAGTTCTCCATGAACTGTGATGGCAGCTCTACGAAATCCCACCACACATTGGTGCCGCTGAGGGCCTCGTAGTGGGTGTTGGCAAACATCCCGTGGAGCGAATGGCCGAACTCGTGGAGGAATGTCTCTACCTCGCCGAGCCTAAGAAGTGCCGGGCTTTCTTCGGAAGGCTTGCTCAGGTTCATAACGAGGCTGGCATGGGGACGCACGTTCTCGCCGTCTTTTTCGATGTACTGTCCCTGGAACTCGGTCATCCAGGCACCGCCCTGCTTGCCTTTGCGTGGATGGAAGTCAACGTAGAGCACTGCCAGATAGGAGCCGTCGCGGTCGAACACCTCGTATGCCTTCACGTCGTTGTGGTACACCGGGATGGCGCTGTTCTCCTTGAAGGTTATTCCGTAGAGCCTCGTGGCAAGGCCGAACACACCGCGTATTACGTTGTTGAGCTCCAGATAGGGGCGCAGCATCTCAGGGTCGAGGTTGTATTTCTCGAGCTTCAGCTTGTGGCTATAGTAGGCAAGGTCCCACGGTTCGATGACGGGCTTGCCGGTTTCAGGGTCTTTGTCGAGGTCGTCAGCATAGTTGGCAGCAACGAAGTCGCGCAGTTCCTGTCGTTCTTTCTCTGCCGTGGGCTTGTATGCATCAATAAGCGAGTGGAGCAGTTTGTAGACATTGTCGGTGGTTGTGGCCATGCGGTGCTCCATGACGTAGTCGGCATAGGTGTCGTAGCCCAGCAGCTGTGCCAGCTCGCGGCGCAGGTTGATAAGCCGTTGGCATATCTTGAGGTTGTTGCTGTCGTTGTCTTTTATGCAGAGAGTGTTGTATGCCATGTAGAGTTGGCGGCGAAGCTCTCGCTGTGTGCTGTACATCATAAAGGGCCCGTAGCTCGGTGCGTCGAGCGTTATCACCCATCCGTCGATACCTTTCTCGTCGGCAGCCTCGCGTGCATCGGCTATCGAGCTGTCGGGAAGCCCTTCGAGTTGTGCCTCGTCGGTGATATGGAGTGAAAATTCCTTCTTTTCCTTGAGAAGGTTCTGCGAGAATTGCAGTGAGAGCAGGCTGGCTTCTTCGGTCAACTGGCGAAGTCGCTGCTTGCCTTCCTCGTCGAGGAGTGCTCCGCTGCGCACGAAACCCTGATATGAATCCTCAAGGAGCTTCTGCTGTTCGGGCGTGAGCTGCGGGTGACTATCGTAGACAGCCTTCACCCGTTTGAACATTTTCTCGTTCAGGCTGATGTCGTTTCCGTGCTTGGTGAGTATCGGACTCATCTTCTGCGCCAGCTCGTCCATGTCGTCGTTGGT
>ODAJ012151192.1_pt1 | contig 32507 bp, 30 predicted proteins | sample 1539241 | NCBI WGS metagenome assembly ODAJ01 (sample SAMN02144231, study PRJEB22623) | gut metagenome | biome: sheep rumen | host: Ovis aries | place: New Zealand
CGTGGTGTTAATATCTTCCCTATACAGATAGAGAAGATACTGATGCAGTTTAAGGAGCTTGCCAGCAACTACCTCATCACGCTCACCACTGACGAGAATAACGACAACATGACCGTTGAAGTAGAACTGGAGGAACTCTTCACTGACGACTACCAGCGTCTGGAGTCACTCAAGAAGAGCGTCACTCGTGCCCTCAAAGACGAGATACTCCTCACTCCTATAGTTAAACTCGTGCCTAAGGGTAGCCTCCCTGTCTCTGAGGGCAAGGCCGTCCGTGTGGTAGATAAGAGAACCGTTTATCAATAATTGAAAGTTTTCGTTTTCGTAGCCCTTTAGGGTGTTTCGTTTTCGTACGGAGTTTAGCCCCCGTTCCCAATGCGTAAGCGTTGGGGCTCCATAAAACAATAAGATTATGACAATCAAACAACTTTCCATTTTCATAGAGAACAAGAGCGGAGCACTGCTCCGAGTTCTCAAGTTGCTGAGAGACAACGGCATAAGCATCGTTATCAGCAATATCAGCGACACCTCAGAGTTTGGTATCTACCGCCTCATCTGCAGCGATACCGACAAGGCATTCCGCATCCTCCACGACAAGGGTATCAATGCCACCATCACCAATGTGTTTGCCATACGCCTTGCCGACAACAAGGTGGGGGCTGCTGCTGATGTCATGACCCTCATAACTGAGGCTGGTGTGGGCATCAAGTATATGTACTCCTTCCTGCTCGACGGCAAGGGAGTGCTGGTGTTCCGTGCCGACAACGATGATAAGGCTAAGGAGGTAATCCTGCTCAACAAACTCGATTTCTTGGGCGAGAAAGACCTGTGCTGATTTTTTCTAACTAAATATTGTATTCCATAACAACAATGAAAAAGACTATTCTGTTTGCTGCTGTCCTCGCTATGGTGTCAGTGGCAACTAAGGCTGCGAGCGATGTGGCCGTTAGCGAAACAGAGGTTTCAACAACACAAACCGCAGAAGAGCCTGAATACAAGGATGAAAACACCGACCAGGCTATTCTGGAGAGTCACAAACCTCTCTATCATGCTCCTGCTCCTGATGCTGAGAAGGACTTCAAATACTGGGCTGCTGCTGTAGGTTCCCGACTGAAGATAACTGGTTATGCGCAAGGTGGTTACGAAGCTATATTCAACAATGGCTCTGACAATAGCAACACCTTCGCCATGCGTCGTGTCATCCTCATGGTGGGTGCCAACATCACTCCTGAGTTCTTTGCTTTCTTCATGCACGATTTCAAGAGTGGCAACATGCAGGAGTATTACATGGAGTATCGTCCCTGTAAGGCTCTCAACTTCCGTCTCGGACAGTCTAAGAACGAGTTTTCTATGGAGAACCCTATGTCGCCAACTGTTGTTGACCTCGTAGCTCCTATGACCCAGGGTGTGTTCTGGCTCAACGGTTCCGACCCTCTGATGAGCAATGCCTCAGGTCGTGATATAGGCTTCACAGTCTATGGCGACGTGCTTGGTGGCAAACTGCGCTATGTGGCTCAGGTGGTTAACGGCGGACAGATTAACACCGCTGACAAGAACAATCAGAAGAATGTTATAGGCAAACTGGAGTATAAGTTCATGCCTAACCTCCGCATCGGTGTGTCAGGCGTTTTGGGGCACGGCTATTCAGTGGCTTACTCTAAGTATAACCCTACCTTATATAATAATGTTACCAAGGAGGGTCAGACCTACCGTCAGAACCGCTGGGCTGTGTCTGGCGAGTGGAAGTCTAAGAAGACTGGCACCGACTATTACCGCAACCGTTGCATCACGGTGCGTGGCGAGGTGCTCGGCGGCATGGATGGCGACGTTCACAGCTTCGGCGGCTATGTGTCATCTTCCATCCCTGTCTATAAGCAGCTCGACGTGGTGGCTACTGTAGATAACTTCAACTACAACACCCGCATCGGTTGCCAGCAGACCAACTTCGCTGGCGGTGTGCAGCTGTGGCTTCACACCAAGTGCCGCCTTCAGTTGCAGTACACCTATTGCGCCCTCAGCTCTACCCACCGTGCTTACCTCAACAAGGGTAATCACTCACGCATCGACGCTCAGGTGCAAGTAGCATTCTAATAATTGATAATTGACAATTGATAATTGATAATTAAGAATTGAAGAAGTAAAAGAAGTTATCGCTCTTCGAGCTTAGAAGTTAGAGACAAATGCTTCGGCTATTATATAGTATATTGTAATGTCTTTAACTCCTTCTAACTCCTCTAACTCCTTTAACTCCTGAAGAAAAATGTTGATAAAAATTTTCCTCACAATAGTATTTCTCTGCATCACCGTTGCAGTGGGAATATACAGCCGTCGTCAGGCAAGCACCGTCGATGGCTTCGTGCTTGGTGGCCGTAACGTGGGTGGCTGGCTCACAGCCTTTGCTTACGGCACGTCTTATTTCTCTGCCGTAGTGTTCGTGGGCTATGCAGGTCAGTTTGGCTGGAAATACGGCATGTCAGCCAGTTGGATAGGTGTGGGCAATGCCATCATCGGTTCCTTGCTGGCTTGGCTGGTGCTGGGCAGGCGCACCCGTCTTATGACCCAGCACATCGAGTCGCGCACCATGCCCGACTTCTTCGGCACCCGTTATGGCGACGAGGGGCTTCGCATCATAGCCTCTGTCATCGTCTTCGTGTTCCTTATTCCTTATACCGCGGGCGTGTATATGGGCATCTCCAAACTCTTCGAGATGGGTTTCGGCGTGCCTTACGAATACTGCGCTATGACTATGGCGCTGCTCACTGCCGTCTATGTCATCCTGGGTGGTTATAAGGCAACGGCAATCAACGACTTCATTCAGGGCATCATCATGCTCGTAGGCATCAGCGTGGTCATCGCTGTGGTGCTCAATTCTCAGGGCGGTTTGGTAGAGGCTTACCACAAGATGGCTGCCATGACACCTAATACCGACGACCTCACGCAGAAGGGCTCCGCGCTCTATGCCAACTTCCAGGCAGGCGACTTCGCTTCGTGGTTCGGACCCAATCCGCTGTCGCTCTTTGGTGTTGTGGTGCTCACCTCGTTAGGCACATGGGGCTTGCCTCAGATGGTAGGCAAATTCTATAGCATCACCGACGAGTCAGCCATCCGTCGTGGCACCATCATCTCCACCATCTTTGCCTTCATCGTGGCAGGTGGCTGTTATTTCCTCGGAGGTTTCGGACGCTTGTTCGTTCCTACCGCTTTCAATGCTGAGAAGGGCAAATTCGTGTTCGACAACATCGTGCCCTCCATGCTCGAGACCTTGCCCGATTTCCTCATCGCCCTGGTCATCCTGCTGGTGCTCTCAGCCTCAATGTCAACCCTCGCAGGCCTGGTGCTCACCTCGTCATCCACTATGACGCTCGACCTTATCTATCGCGATAAGAAGTCAGCCAGCGACGAGGTAGAGGGTGGTGAGATAGACGATACCGTAGCCGAGAAGATAGAGCGTCGTAAGGTTGTGGTTATGCGAGTGCTCATCGTGTTCTTCATCGTCATCTCGCTTATGATAGCGCTCAATCCGCCACAGTTCATCGCTCAGCTCATGGGCATCTCGTGGGGTGCTCTCGCTGGAGCCTTCCTCGCACCGTTCATGCTGGGTCTCTACTGGAAGGGTGTCACCCGTTCTGCCGTATGGTCTTGCTTCGTGTGGGGCGTAGGTATCACCGTTGTCAATATGATGCTCGGCAATCCTATTAACCCTATCGACTGCGGTGCCATCGCTATGGTGGGCGGCTTCGTGGTAGTGGCTGTTGTCAGCCTCTTCACCCCTAAGCTCAGCACCAAACTGGTTGATCGCATCTTCAAGTGCTATAAATAAGTAATTATCAATTGTCAATTATCAATTATCAATTAAATAGCTTGTCAACACTTAAGGAAATACTCACTCAGGGCGACCGTTTCGCCAGTGAGAATGGCATACAGCTCACCGAGGTGCGTGAGGGCTATGCCCGTGCCGAGGTAACGGTAGAGGAGCGCCACCTCAATGCGGCTGGCGTGTGTCAGGGTGGGGTGTACTTCACCCTTGCCGACCTTACCTTTGCTGCCGTCACCAATTCCCACGGATTCATAAGCCTGGGCATACAGAACAGCATCACCTATCTGAAGTCGGCACACAAGGGTGACCGTCTCATTGCTGTTACCGAGGAAACGTGCAACCATCCACGTCTGCCCTTCTGCGAGACCCGTGTCACCAACCAGCATGGCGACCTCCTCTGTGTGGTCACAGGCTCTGCCTATCGCAAGAAAGATACCTTCGGCTACGATGCCCTGCAGTAGTTCACATTCCCGTTCCCGTTCCCGTTAACGTTCAAAAAAATCATGATTCTAAACAGAGAAATGGAGTGCATGGACCGCGAGTCTATGCGTAAGTTACAGTCAGAGCGTCTTATCAAGACGGTCAAGACATGTTATGAGAAAGTACCCTTCTACAGAAGGAAGATGGATAAGATGGGTGTCAAGCCCGAGGATATCCGTAGTATAGACGACATCTACAAGTTGCCGTTCACCACCAAGCACGACCTGCGCGATGAGTATCCCTTCGGTCTGCAGGCAGTGCCTCAGAGCGAGATAGTACGTATCCACGCCTCTTCAGGCACCACGGGCAAACCCGTCGTAGGTACCTACACCAAGAACGACCTCAAGATGTGGGCAGAGTGCGTGGCTCGCGTATTGGCAGTGGGCGACATAGGTCCTGGCGACATCGTTCAGGTGGCTTACGGCTACGGACTGTTCACTGGCGGTCTGGGCGCCCACGACGGCGTTCTTGCTCGCGGAGCCGTGCAGCTGCCTATCTCGGCAGGTAATTCCGAGAAGCAGATTATGCTCATGAAAGACTTCGGCACCACCGCCATCTGTTGCACACCGTCCTACGCCCTCCATCTGGCTGAGGTGATAGAGAAGAGCCCTAACATCAGTGTCGACGACCTCAAGCTCCGTGTGGGCTTCTTCGGCGCAGAACCATGGACCTGGGGCATACGTCGCGAGTTGGAGAAGAAACTCCACATCAAGGCGCTCGACATCTACGGCCTCACCGAGATGTGCGGTCCTGGCGTGGGCGGCGAGTGTGAGTTCCAGAACGGCACCCACGTAGCTGAGGATTTCTTCTATCCTGAAATCATCAACCCTGAGACACTCGAACCCGTAGAGCCAGGCGAAGAGGGCGAACTCGTGTTCACCTCGCTCTGCAAGGAGGCTATGCCAATCCTGCGCTATCGTACGCGCGACCTCACTCACCTCATCTACGACAAGTGCGAATGCGGACGTACCACCGTGCGCCTCGGCAAGATTCTGGGTCGCAGCGACGATATGCTCATCATCCGTGGTGTCAACGTCTTCCCAAGTCAGATAGAGACCGTGCTCACCGAGTTCCCAGTCTTCACACCGCAGTATTTCATCACCGTTGACCGTAAGAACAACGAAGACACCTTCGACCTCGACGTAGAGCTGCGCGAGGAGTATTTCTCTCCAAACCCAGCCAAGCAGATGCCATTCATCAAGCCACTCTACGACCGCATCGTCTCACTCGTGGGCATCAAGCCAAACATCCACATCAAGGAGCCAGGCAACATCGAGCGCTCTACAGGCAAGGCTAAGCACGTGCTCGACAAGCGCACCCTCCTCACTGATTGGAAGTGATTTATCAGTTCACAGTTCATAGTTCATAGTTCACAGTTAGGGTTCCCGTTCCCGTTCCCTTTTGGTTCTGTTTGCTGCTGTACCACAGCAGCCAGTTCCAGTTCCCGTTCCCGTTAACGTTAAAAAAAAATGATAGACAAGCAGATAGTAACAGAAGTCATCGACTCCATGGGCTTGGGCGACTTCTCTGGTGCCACCATCCGTGACATCCAGGCACTCTCCACCCAACTGGAGAAGAAAACAGGCGAGCCCGTCATCCACCTTGAGATGGGCGTGCCAGGTCTCCAACCATCACAGATAGCACTCCGTGCTGAGCGCGAAGCACTCGAGCAGGGCTGCGCCACGCAGTATCCGCCCAACGGCGGCATACCACGCATCAAGAACGCCGCATCCCAGTTTGTCAAGGCATTCATCGGTGCCGACATCGACCCCCTCTGCTGCGTGCCCACCACAGGCTCCATGCAGGGCACCTTCGCCACCTTCACCGCCCTCTATCACGCCATGGGCGTGCGCAATGGCGGCAAGCGCGACACCGTGCTCTTCATCCAGCCAGGCTTCCCTGTGCAGAATGCCCAGTGCGACGTCATCGGACTCCGTCAGGTGGGGCTCGACATCCACGGCTATCGTGGCGCAGAGCTCATAGCCAAACTCGATGAGATGCTCTCCGCAGGCAACATCTGCAGCATCGTCTATTCCAACCCCAACAACCCCTCATGGGTGTGCTTCACCGATGAAGAGCTCAAGGGCATAGGCGAGCTCGCCACCAGGCACGATGTCATCATACTCGAAGACCTTGCCTACTTCGCCATGGACTTCCGTCGCGACCTCAGCCACCCTTACCAGGCACCCTATCAGGCAAGCGTGTCACGCTATACCGACAACTACGTGCTCTGGATAAGCGGCTCCAAGGCATTCTCCTATGCAGGACAGCGCATCGGCGTCACCTGCATGAGCAATAAGCTCTACCATCGCCCATTCGAGCCACTCAAGAGCTTCGGCGTCAGCACCTTCGGCGACTTCTTCACAGGGCGCCTCATGTACACCCTCTCCAGCGGCACCACCCATAGCGTGCAGCATGCCATGTCAGCCCTCATGGAGGCAGCCTGCGACGGCTCCTACTGCTTCCTCGACGATGTCAGGGAATACGGTCGCCGCGCCAAGTTCATGAAAGAGGTGCTCCTGCAACATGGGTTCTACCTCGTCTATGACAACGACATGGGCTCGCCCCTTGCCGACGGCTTCTACTTCACCGTATGCTATCCAGGCATGACAGGCCTTGAGCTCACCCGTGCCCTCATGTACTACGGCATCGCCGTCTTCCCCCTCGACACCATGGGCTCCACCCAGCAGGGCGTGCGCATCTGCACCTCCTTCTTCAGCCAGGCACAGCAGCCCCTCTTCCAGGAGCGCATCCGCGCCTTCGCAGCAGACAATAAATAAGCCCATATAAAAGCTATGCTTTAAGGCGATAAAAGCTATGCTTTTACCTCATAATAAGTCCCCTCTCCAGTCAAGCGGCTGAAGAGGGGATTGTGGTGAAGATAATGTATCTTCATTCAGGGTTTAGGCTGCTCCTTCTTCTTCGGAACGATGATCTTACCCTCGATGGCGTATTTCTCGCCTGTCAGACCCCATGCGAAAGACTTGGAAATGACCTTGCCAGTGTTGTCGCGCTTGTTGAACGGTGTGAAGTTGATGTGGTAGCCCTTCACATGCTCGTTCACGCTCCATGAGTCGCTGTCCAGTGCTCCCGATGTCTTTGCACCGATAGAGAAGTAGCCGAAGCGGTCGAGCGAGATTTTGTTGCTCTGCGACAGCTCATAGTTCATCACGTTGGCGAGCTCTATGAGCACGGCATACACATCACTCTCCTTCACGCTGACGTTCTGCTCTATGCGCTGTGCCAAAGCGTGGGTGTCGAGTGTCTGCATCATCAGCGCCTTGCCATACCACAGGTTGTTTGAGGTCTTGCGCTTGTCCTGAATCACGTTGATCTTGATTCCCATTTTGTTTCCTCCTTCTTTTTTAAGAGATTAAACATAAAACATAACTTTTGTAAGGTACCTTATCTACATACAAAGTTACTAAAAATCAGCGACATACGCAAGTTTTTCATGCACTTTTTTTGCAAGAAAAAATGAAATGCGGAAAGTAGGAAATGAGGAAAGTGGACATGAAGCATTTTCAGAGTGCGGAAGAGAGACTTTTATAGTATAATTTTTTTTTAATTTATTATTATTACTACTATTATTTATCTTCCTTAGAATACCTTAATGTCTGCTTTCCTACTTTTCTACTTTCCTACTTTTCTTTGATTATATTTGGATTCTATTGGATTATTTTGTATCTTTGCAGAATAAAACTAAAACATTGCCACTAATGCCAACAATAACAAGAAAGATAGAACTGCACCTCTGTACCGAGGGACTTTCCGACCAGGAACGGAAGGACCAGTGGGGATTGTTGTATCGCATAAACGACAATCTGTACAGGGCTGCTAACAACATTTCGTCAAAACTCTATCTGGACGACCATGTTGGTTCGATGGTGAGGCTGAAGCATGCGGAGTATCTTGGACTGCTGAAAGCGCTTGATAAAGCTCGCAAGCAGAAAACTCCTGATGAGGATGCCATAGCTGAATTGAGCAAACAGGTGGCAGCGGCAGAAGTGGAGATGGACAATCAGGCTAAGGCTATATGCCAATATGCTACGGAGATGTCAACGCAGACACTTTCATATCGCTTTGCCACGGAACTGGAGATAAATATCTTTGCCAAGATTCTGGACTGCTTGAAGCAGGGCGTGTTTGCCACATTCAACAGTGATGCCCGAGAGGTAAAACGAGGTGAACGCTCCATACGCACATATAAGAAAGGTATGCCTATACCATTTGCGTGGGATAAAAGCCTGAGAATAGAGTCGGAGGGTGGAGAATTCTATCTGCGTTGGTATAACGGGCTTCGTTTCAGTTTTGATTTTGGCAAGGACCGTAGCAACAACCGCCTGATAGTACGTCGCTGTCTGAAGATGGACGAGGACTATGATGGCGAATACAAACTCTGCAACTCATCAATTCAGATGGTGAAGCGTGAAGGCACTACCAAGCTCTTTCTGCTTATGGTAGTCAACATTCCGCAGGAGCAGGTGGAACTGAACAAGAAGATTGTGGTGGGCGTAGATTTGGGTATCAATGCTCCTGCATACGTGGCTACGAATGTCACCCCAGAGCGCAAGCAGATAGGCGACCGCGAACATTTCCTCAACGAGCGCATGGCATTCCAACGCCGTTTCAGGTCATTTCAAAAGTTGAAAGGTACGAAGGGCGGACGTGGACGAGCCAAGAAACTGGAACCCTTGGAGCGACTGCGCCAGGCAGAGCACAATTGGGTGCATACGCAGAACCACCTGTTCAGCCGTGATGTGGTAGATTTTGCAGTCAAGGCACGTGCCGCCACTATACATATAGAAGACCTTTCAGGTTTCGGTAAAGACCAAGACGGCAATGCCGATGAGAAGAAAGAGTTTGTGCTTCGCAACTGGTCGTATTACGAACTGCAAAACATGATAACTTACAAAGCCGCAAAATACGGCATCAAGGTAGAGAAGATACGCCCTGCCTACACCAGCAAGACCTGTTCGTGGTGCGGGCATCAGGGTTTTCGTGAGGGCATCACCTTCATCTGCGAGAACCCTGAGTGTGACCATTATGGTAAGAAAGAGCATGCTGACTATAACGCTGCAAGAAACATTGCTAACAGTAAAGACGTAATAAAGAATGAAGAATAGGATTTATCCTATGGGGCAGTTGGTTGCCCTTAGCCTGAGGCATTTATTGCACTCGGGAAGTACCTTTTTTCATTGATTGACAGTACATTACTAAGTATATACTGTCAGTGCATACAAAAATAAGGGTACATCCAACCACTTAGTAGGGTATCTTCTGAAAGAATCACTGTCAGTGCATACAAAAATAAGGGTACATCCAACTCACCTCCGAAGCCGCCATCGGCATGACCAACTGTCAGTGCATACAAAAATAAGGGTACATCCAACGGAGCATCTGAACAATATTTCGTCTCTTAGACTGTCAGTGCATACAAAATAAGGGTACATCCAACCAGAGGAGTTCGGTATCAGTCCTCATCTCAACTGTCAGTGCATACAAAAATAAGGGTAGATCTAAAAGAAAGGAAACGAATAATATCTAAAGCCTATGGATAAGTATGCTATTTATACTTATGAATTAAGCAGGGGTAGAATAACAGAAGGCAACATTATTGACGGCCCTCAAGTGGTTACCCCTGGCATGGAACATGCCTATGAAAACTTTGAGCGCATCTTTGGTGACCGTAATAACAAAATGTCTTTCTCTTACAAGAACCAAAAGGGAGAAGAGACATCTTTTCCTTGTTATGTGAGAGCGCATGATCTTGGAGTTGTACTTTTGCGAATTGACAAACTGAAGAATGTATATGTGTATGAAGAAGAAGGGGCAGGCCCTATTCCTGAGATTAAAAAGAAGGGCTATAAATCGTACCCTAACTGTCACATCATAATTGACAACCGTGAAGGATATCATCAAATAGCCATTGAGATAGAACCTGCGGCATGGCGTGACACTCGCAAGGTGCGCGATATTCTTCAGTCAGGACTGAATGACGAGTTAAAGCGCTTTGGACTTGCTATTACCATCAATGCAAAGACAATGCCCGATGACTACTGGCAAATAACTCAACGCAAGCGAAAAAAAGAAAACAAGGCATTAAGGAAACTCACTATCGGATTTGACACTTCAAAGATGACTTCTCATGCCCAGCAAATCATTAATAAAACTATGCGTATAAAAAGCCTTATGACAATGATTGATTATATAGGTGGCGGTAAGGGCACCCTTGACCTGCAATCATTGCCTGGTACAGACGAGTTGTTACGAAAGAAACTGTCTGATATAAAGCATATAGTTGAGCTATGTGGTGAGAACACCTATTGGCTTGCACTCACTTTCTCTGACGGTGTGACATATCGCTGTGGAGAAAATGTACGTGCGGAGCTACCAATGAATCCCTCTTCAATCAAAGAGCATTTTGCAAAGGGCGAAGGCTATCTGGATTTATGGAAGAAAAACCATGATATATTGATTTGGCTGGACTGGATAAAGGAACAAACTAAAAAATTCAACGATATTGGATAGATTTAAAGATACAGAACTGACGAAAGTAGCAGAACACTTTTGCGAACACCCATTGATGAAATCTTGCAAGCGGGCTTTCAAGCGCTATCAAGCCCAAATGCAACCCTTGTTATTTGCACCCGAAGAAGTGTTTTGTGAAGCTGCCATCATCATTGACCATATTCTTGAACTGCCTCAGTCAAATGATGTACAGACATATATCGCCTCTCTATGGGACGAACTGCGAATCAAGTTGAGTAAATGGGAAAAAACAGCTTCTTCGCAAAACCTTGATATGGCAATTAGTGCTATTCTGTATACAGTCGCTATAGCAATGAATCGACACTGGGCCACTTTCTATAATATTGATGTAACCCAATGGCTATTACAGGCTATTACAGTGAATATGAAGGTAGATTATCAAGAAATGGTGCGTGTGTTCAATGATTTATTGGAGGAGGGTGATGGGATTGAAGATTGGATAAACGACGATGACACACAAAGCCTGTCTCTTACCGATGAAATTAAGCAGACCATCAACCAAAAGAATGGCACCAAAACTCCAAAGCCAGAAAGTAGGAAAGACGACTTTAAACCTGTATCGGCAACCTTTACAAAATCAGGAACTGTGCTCAATGCTAATATTACACTCGTGTTTCAGTTCCTTGTCGAGAATAAATGGATAGCACAAAGTTCCGACCCAGATGCTTTCATGGATCTGTTTTTGGGAAAGTCCTCAGAAAAGACTATCATTTGGCTGAAGGCAAAAGGCGTATTGCGCGATCTCTTTAAGATGTTCATTGATAAGGGTATCATAACTATTCCCGATGGCTATACATACTTGCAGATTGTCTCTTCACACTTTACGGACAGAGACGGAAACTATCTTACCAACCTGAATAGTGGATATAGCGGTAAGAAAATACAAACGAATCTGAGTAATATTCTTGTGCTCATGAAGGCTAAATATGAGCACGAGGATGAATAACTCTCTGTCATTTCCTCTGCCGTAATAGATTTTTTTTGAGATTTTTTTTATATAGTAATAACAGGCTGATATTAAGTCTGTTATTATTTTTTTTCTGTATTCTTTTATTCTCTTTTTGTGTTAGGCCGAGATTTTGGCCGAGATTCTTGCCGAGGTTTTATAGGTTTTGCGCTGAAGGGTGAACGAACCTCGGTAAGTTGCCGTGGGGGCAGTCATATAATATAAAGATGCAGACAAACATCTATTACGTAGTGTCACAGCAGGCTGTGAGCTACGTTGCCTCTCAGAAGGCAGAAGGTGGCCAGTTGGCCAAGTGTATCATCAGACTCAGAGAGTGTGGTGGTGGTAAGTACGGAAATGAGTACGCATGTGCCATGTTCGGTTCTCTCGCTCAGTGCAAGTTCAATGAAGGTGACCTGGTGGTGGCTTCGCTGCGTTTCCAAGTTCATGAGGTGAACGGAGCTGTCTATCAGGAAGTAGTTGCTAACGATGTAGTAAAACTCAGCAAGGTATGACACAGACTACGAACACTAAGCCCAAGCCTCGCAAAGTGCGGGGTACGGGCACCTATATGGGAGATGAGTTTACGTTTACGCCTTACGAGCATGGTGAGCCGACTCAGCGGAATGTGAAGACTACGAAGGGTGGCAAGGTGTATGACACCTGCAGCGAGAAGAAGCCCATGAAGGTGGCTTACCTTACATGTGCTGCCGATGCTGCCGACCCATGGAGCGAGTACACCAGTCAACTGAAGAAACTTGGTGTAAAACCTCAGAAACCGCAACAGTTGCCTGACACCCTGCGCGTGGTGAAGGAACAGGGGCTGGAATGCTGGCTCGACGAGGAAAAGAGCGAGGTGACCTTCACGGGCACCATAGACCTCACACGTCACAGCCGCGACTGGCAAGCCGAGGTGCTGCGTCAGGTGCAACTGGTGGTCAGAAGACTGCCTGCAAGCGACAAGTTTAACAGATTAATTAACAACCTTAAAAAAGGAGGACAAAACAATGCTTAGAATCACTTACCAAGTGCGTACCTACTGCGAAATGCTGCAGATGGGTTGGGAAGAGTGGCAACAGGCCATGAAAACTGCCATTCCCATAGTAAAGAAGTATCGCCAGATGTTGGCCGACATGAAGCAACTGACCGACGAGGCTGCTCGCAAGAAAGCCAAGCAGGCTGCCGATGCGGTGAAGCGCACTCTGCCTGGTGCATGTTTTCAGGCTGCCGACTTTGCCGTGAGCACAGGCGACGACCCGAAGAAGAAATACAACTATGGCAAGACAGGGCGTTGGCGCGACATGCGCTATGCCTACCTCTCGGGGCTTGTTGTTATAGATGTGGACCATTGTGGCGACCCTCGTGAGGTGTTTAAACGTCTGCAGCAGGAGCATGACTTCAAGAAACTCGGCATAGTGCTGGTCTATGTGTCAGCATCGGAAGACGGGATGAAGATTGTGTTCAAAGCTAACCCTGATTACACTCATAACTTGATTTGTCAGCAGTGGCAGATGGCAGAGCAATTGGGCGTATTGCAGTGGGTTGATGACCAGTGCAAGGACAGCACACGCCTGAGTTTTCTGACCACACCTGAGGACGTGCTATACTGTGACGAGAAAGAATTGTTTAACCATTAAAAGTTTTTTATTATGTCTAATATTCAAAGAACTGATTATGACTTGCAGCAAGGCGACCGCTATCGCCTGCTGCCCAAGGGTGACTCTACACCAACAGACACCAAATGGCAGGAGTATGACCGCCAGCTGAAAGCTAAGAAGCGTGAGGGGAAAACTGCCGTTGCCAGTGAGACAACCACCACGCCTCAGGTGAAAAAGCCTGTGGAGACCCCTGTAGAATTCTCGCCAGAGGACGAGGCATTCATCAAGGTGTTGAACGACTACTACGGACCGAGCCTGCCGCCCCACACGAAGCACGACCGTATGCAGACTGAGACGTCACACTGGCTGTGTTACTACAACGACAACGATGCGCAGAAAGCCATCAAGATGGCATACCGCCTTGACTGGGTAAAGGATTGGCATCCCGAGCCTGGCGAAGTGGAAGACCTGTGCCATTCGGCAGCTAAGAAGAAACTGCTGTCACACTATCCTAAAGTGCTGAGAGAGCTGATGGATAAGGCTGGCATCAATCTGGAACAGTCGGCAGCTGATGGCAAGAATGTCAATCCTCTTGCCGTTCTGCCCTTCGAGCGCTGGTGTGACACGATAGAGAGTTTCTTCGATGTGTACCCTTGTCTGCGTGAGGTATGCGAACCTCATCCACGCCGTCTGTGGCCCTTCTTGCTTTTTGCTTCTGCTGCCATGATGGGCACTTGCATGGACCTCTGCTACTACTATTTCTATGCCAACGAGAGCGAGCGCACACGCCTGAACTACATCGTATGGGGCGTGGGCGACCCTACGAGTGGCAAACACTCGCTGGAGCGATTGATGAACCTATTGCTGGCTCCCGTTATAGCAGAGAGCGAGGTTGCCGACGACAGCACCAACACGTGGAAAAGCGAGACCGATGCCAAGGGGGCTAACAAAGAGAAAGACCTGCGTCCAGCCATCTATAACAGAATGTTTGGGTATCGTTCTTCAAACAGTGAATTCATACGCTCGATGATTAGCTGCAAGGAGGAAGGAAGTGGACGGTGAGATGATGGGACGCCACATGGTGACCTGTTCATCAGAGAAGGACCTCGAGATTGGCAAGTCGGGCTCCTGGATATCACGTAGCAACATGGTTCTGCTTAGTTTTCACGGAGAGTATGATGACCAGCACTACTCTAACAAACAGTCGGTATCAGGTCGCTATCGCGTATTCTGGAATATGATGGAGACGTTTACGCCGCCCACACTGCAGAAGATAGTGAACGAGAGGTCTGTTAACTCAGGACTCGACACTCGTACAGCAACAATACCTATGGGTGAGGATGACTTCAAAATGATGCCGTTGCGTCGCAGGGAAGATTCCAATGTTGCCACTTACAACGAAACACTCAAGCAGTGGGCTTACCGTCTGGACCAGCGTCGTGGTGAATTGCCTCTATGGCCGTTGGTGGAACACGTTCACAAGTGGTGCGACGAGCGCCGTGCTATTGCCGAGTTCAACGACAGAGATAAGGCTGACTGGTTGCTCATAAAACGCGTACCATACTATGGCTTGTCTATCAGTGCGCCGTATATTGATATGCGACACTGGGAAGAGCGCGAGCAGACAGGTACCTATACACCTGATGACGTTGACCGTTCTTTGGTGGATTTAGTGCTTGACATTCAGTATCGCACACAGCATTTCTGGTATTACGAACTGCATCGTCTATACTACGACAATCAGTTGAGGGATGCCGCTCAGCAGCGTCGCCGCACGAGTAAGTTCCAAGAGTGTTTCCGTCTGTTGCCAGAGGAATTCACAACTGAAAAGTTTGCCCAAATATTTGGTTACGCCAACAATCGGGCTGCACAGAAAACCCTGCAGCGCCTGGAGGCAGACAAGGCAATCAAGCGCACTATGCGTGGTCACTACAAGAAACTCATTGCCGAGCTGCCTACTATATAAATGCGGAAAGTAGGAAATGCGGAAAGCAGACAAGAAGCACTCTTGTGACCGCATAATACACAAATTTCTCCCATCACTCTCTTTCAGGGTGGTGGGAGATTTATTTTGCCATTTCGGGAAAATTGCCATAGGACATTTATTGTAACCCCACTTTTGAGGTCACTAGAACTATTGAAAAGTACCTATGCAGGTAGAGAATAAACCTTAAGAAATTATAGTTGGAAAAAAGAGGGTTACAAGGTAACCAAAAAATATTCTATTGCTTTCTGTAAATCAACGAGATCCTTTTTCACAGTGTTGAAAATAATATCTCCATCAATGTCAAAATAACCATGCGCAATATGATTACGGATTCCCATGACATCTATCCATGATATTTCAGGACGTTCCTTCAACAATTCACCATGAGTGATTTTATCAACTTGCTTGACACTTTCACCAATGGCTTCTATTAGCATACAACTGGCTGCTAACTTTTGCATACCCGAAGAAGACTTGTAATAATCTTCTGCGGAAGAAACGTTTGCATTCCATTCTCGTAACTGAGCAATTGCTGTCTGCATCTGCTCCAAGATGGATTTTACTCTGTTGTAATCATTTGAGGACGTAAATTCCATCGCGTTCAATACTATTTAAAAGGTATGGATTTATGTGTTTATGCATTCGCACAACATCTACAGAACACTGGAGTATCTGCTCAAGAAATCTTTTCAAACGCACTACAAGGTACAACGTTGGTTCCATCTCAACACAAACGTCAACGTCGCTGCCTTCATGCTGCTCGCCACGAGACACAGACCCAAACAGACGCAAAGAACGAATGCCGAACTTAGTGCGAAGCTCGTCAGCATGTTCCTTGATTAATTCTATGTATTCCTGTGTAGTCTTTACCATGAGTAATATGTTTCTGCTTGCAAAATTAAATAATTATTTTTATTTCTCCAAACAAAGGGGAGAAAAAGATTTTACTCTATTTTAACCTCCCAACCTCCCTGAAGGGGTGTTGAGCCCAGTTATACTGAATAATGACCTAAAACCAAACTGAAAATTTTGGGGAATGAAAATAAATGTATAATTTTGCCGATATGATGATGAAGACGCCCCACTCTTAATAAAAAGGGTGGGGCGCTGAGTATTATTATAAAGTAGAGAGAGGGATTACTTGGCGTAGAGGGCTACGATGCTCCATCAATAGAGAATTGCCAGATGCTTTGTAAAACGCATAACAGAGCAAAAGGAAACAGATAAGCCCCCCCCCCCTCACATATCACCCTCGCCATTTCATTGAGCGAAAGGCACTGTATTTATGACAATTCCTTGAGATATTTCTCGATAATAGGGCGTAACTCTGGTATGTCGTTCTGTATTGTTGCAAAGAGTTGCTCAGGCTCGATAGTATAATAACCATGCACAAGCACATGCCTCATACCTTCTATAACATCCCATTCGCATTCCTGATGTGAAGCCCTGAACTCTTTTGTCAGCATATACACTGCCTCACCTATAATCTCAACCTCCTTGACAAAACCATAATAAAGGATGGGATTGGAATTGATTTCTTCAAGAGAAAACTTGTCTCGGTTAGCGATTATATCATCAATAGCCTTGAGTATATGCTGCAGGCGTTCTTTATCTCTGATTTGCTCTCTCATAAATAAGGATTTTATCTCGGTTGGCACTTTCTACGGCAAAGGGCATGAGGCGACCTTCCTCTATCACATCTACCTGCTTGCCTGTTGCTTTTTTCAGTTCGCACATAACACGTGATATGGTCATAAGTGATATCTTGCTGCTGGGGTCATATTCCACCAGGAGGTCAATATCACTATCGGGTCTTTCTTCGCCTCGGGAGTAAGAACCGAACAGCCATGCCTTGACGACAGGCTGCTTGGTAAGGCATTCCTGTATGGCTGGTATAATCTGTGTCGTTGACCTTTTTGTCATATAAGTGCACGTTTGTTGCTTGCAAAGTTAGGAATTTATTTTTATTCTGCAAAAAAATAAAGAAAAAAACAGGCTTAAGGATGTGACCTAAGCCTGTTTTATATTAAGATGTTATGCAGTTTTTACTTAGCGTAGAGGGCTACGATGGTTTCGTAGAGTTCCTGCTTGCCTGAGGTCTGCTTTGGCTCTTCTACTTTCTTGCCGTATTCATAGACTTGCTCGAGGGTGAGCTTGCCGTCTTCGAAGTCCTTGCCTATGCCGCTGTCGAATGATGAGTAACGCTCCTTGACCATCTGTGGGATAGGGGAGTTCTGCATAATATCAACGGCGTTGAGCAGGGCGCGGGCGCAGGCGTCCATGCCTGAGATGTGGGCGATGATGATATCTTCGAGGTCGGTGGAGTTACGACGGGTCTTGGCATCGAAGTTGGTGCCGCCAGGAGCTATGCCACCGTTGCGAACTATCTGCATCCATGCCTGAGTGAGCTCGTAGTTGTCGATTGGGAACTGGTCGGTGTCCCAGCCGTTCTGTGCATCGCCGCGGTTAGCATCGATAGAGCCGAGCATGCCTGCATCAACGGCGCAAGCGAGTTCGTGCTCGAAGGTGTGACCTGCGAGGGTGGCATGGTTGACCTCGATGTTGACCTTGAAGTCCTTGTCGAGGTTGTGTGCCTTGAGGAATCCGATGACGGTCTCGGTATCTACGTCATACTGGTGCTTAGATGGCTCCATTGGCTTTGGCTCGATGAGGAAGTTGCCCTTGAAACCCTTAGCGCGAGCGTAGTCGCGTGCCATGGTGAGCATGGTTGCCATGTGTTCCTTCTCACGCTTCTGGTCGGTGTTGAGGAGTGACATATAGCCCTCGCGTCCGCCCCAGAACACGTAGTTCTCGGCGCCGAGCTTGATGCCTGCGTCGATGGCGTTCTTAATCTGTACGATGGCGCGTGCCACAACGTCGAAGTCGGGGTTGGTAGATGCACCGTTCATGTAACGTGCGTTGCCGAAGACGTTGGCTGTTGACCACAGGAGTTTGATGCCTGTCTGCTTCTGCTTCTCGGCGAGGTAGTCGGTGATAGCCTTGAGGTTTGACTCATACTCGGCGATGCTGTTGCCCTCAGAAACGAGGTCAACATCGTGGAAGCAGTAATACTCGATGCCGAGCTTCTGCATGATTTCGAAGCCTGCATCGGCCTTGTTCTTGGCTACCTCTACGGCATTGGCACCCTGATTCCAAGGGAAGGTCTTGGTGCCGCCACCAAACTGGTCGGCGCCCTCAGCGCACAGTGTGTGCCACCATGCCATGGCGAAGCGCATCCAGTCTTTCATTTTCTTACCTGCCACTACCTTCTCTGCGTCGTAGTAGTGGAATGCCATTGGGTTCTTTGACTCTGGTCCCTCGAATGGGATCTTACCGATTTGTGGAAAATACTGTTTAGACATAATGTTTTATTTTAGTTGAAAAGTGATAATTGACAGTTATTAGGAGTATAGGAGTTAGAGAAGTTATAGAAGTTAACGTGGCTTTCAGCCACTTAGAAGTTAGAGACATATGCTATTACTTGCTGCATAGTTTATGGTATTGTCTTTAACTCCTTTAACTCCTTTAACTCCTTTAAATTCTTAAATATTTCTTCCAGTTCTCATAAGCCTGGAGGTAGGCGGAGGTGTCAGTGACAGGCTTCTCGGAGTCGATGAGCTTGAGGGTGGAGAATGCCTCGTTGCTGTCGCGGTAGATGCCTGCGCCGATGCCTGCTCCCTTGGCTGCGCCTACGGAGCCGTCGGTGTCGTAGAGCTCGATGGTGGCTCCTGTGACGGCAGCGAGGGTGCGACGGAAGAGTGGCGAGAGGAAGAGGTTGGCGTGACCAGCCTTGATGGTGGTGATGGTCATGCCCATCTGCTTCATGATGTCGATGCCATAGGCAAAGGAGAAGGCTATGCCCTCCTGAGCGGCACGCAGAATGTGTGCCTTGGTGTGGATATTGAAGTTGATGCCGTGGATGCTGGCACCAGGGTTCTGATTCTCGAGTATGCGCTCGGCACCGTTGCCGAAGGGTATGATGGAGAGTCCGTCGGCACCTACTGGTACGCTCTCGGCGAGGGTGTTCATATCAGCATAAGAGATGCCCTCAGGGGCTACGGTGCGCTTGGTCCACGCATTGAGGATGCCTGTGCCGTTGATGCAGAGGAGTACGCCCAGACGGGTGTCGGTGGCGGTATGGTTGACATGGGCGAAGGTGTTGACACGACTCTTGGGGTCGTAGTTGATGTCGCCGAGCACGCCATAGACCACGCCTGAGGTGCCGCCAGTGGCTGCTATCTCGCCTGGCTGAAGCACGTTAAGCGAGAGGGCGTTGTTAGGCTGGTCGCCTGCACGATAGCTGATGGGTGTGCCTTCGAGCAGTCCCGTCTCGGCTGCTGCCTGGGCTGACACCTTAGACTGAACGCCAAAGGTGGGCACGATGGGGGCTATGACATCGGTGGGAATGCCGTAATAGTCGAACAGGAAATCAGCAGGCTTGCCCTCGCTGAAGTCCCACATGATGCCCTCGGAGAGTCCGCTGACGGTGGTGTTGATTTCGCCTGAGAGCTTCATGGCGATATAGTCGCCTGGCAGCATCACCTTATATATATTAGCGAAGAGTGCGGGTTCGTTCTCTTTTACCCATGCCAGTTTGGAGGCTGTGAAATTGCCTGGTGAATTGAGCAGATGGGAGAGGCATGTGCCTGCACCGAGGGCTGTGAAAGCATTCTCGCCATAGGGCACGGCACGCGAGTCGCACCAGATGATGGCATCGCGAAGCACGTTCTGATTCTTATCTACGCACACCAGTCCGTGCATCTGGTAAGAGATGCCTATAGCCTTGATGTCGGCACCAGTGGCAGAGGTCTGCTGCATGATGTCGCTGAGAGCGAGTTTGGCGTTGGTCCACCACATATCGGGAGCCTGCTCAGCCCATCCTGCCTTGAGGGCCTTGATGGGTGCCTCGGTCTTGGGATAGAAGGTGGTGGCGGCGAGCTGTCCTGACTCGATGTCAACCAAGGAAGCCTTGACGCTTGACGAACCGATGTCTAATCCTAAAAGATATTGTTTAGCCATGTGTGAATAGGGTTTTAGTTTTACAGGTTCAAAGTTAGTGTTTTTTCTTGAAATAAGGTCGTTTTATACGGGTAAAATTGTTTCATAAAACATTTTTCACCCATAAAATGAATTATTCTCCACCTCGCGAGCCACTTTTGGGGGCAGGAAAGGGGTGTAATCTTCACCTTTTTTTATCATCTGGCGTATCTGGGTGGAGGAGATATTGACCAGCGGCACATTGACGATGTGGATGTTGGGCATGGTGGTTGCCCAATGGGGCAGGGGACAGTCCTCGCGCGGATAGACGGCAATGTCATAATTGCGTAGCAGGTCCTGATAGTGCGCCCACTTATGGAAATTGGTGAGGTTGTCGCCACCAATAATAAGAACAAACTCATGCTGGGGGTATGCCTCATGCAGATGCTGCAGGGTGTTCCAGGTGTAGGACGGACGGGGCAGGTGAAACTCGAAATCGGAGGCACGGAGGTGGGGATAGTCTTCGAGAGCCATAGTGACGAGATGCAGTCGGATGTCCTCGTCGAGCAAGTCGGAGTTATGGCGCTTGAGTGGATTCTGCGGTGAGACGAGATACCACACCTCATTTAAGGACATAGCACCCAGCATGGTGGTGCCGAGTGCTATGTGTCCGTTATGTATGGGGTTGAAAGACCCTCCGAAAAGTCCGATTCTCATCAATTAAAGGTTTGGATTAACCTCGTTCCAGTTCTCTACAGCTGGTATTACGCCCATCTCAACGAGCTCGTCGCGCATAGCGGTGAGGTGGATGTAGCTTGAGTGCAGACGAGCCATCTCGTCCTTAGTGCCCTCAGGAATCTTGTAGGTTACGCCATCGGTGGTGAATGTGGTGTCCATACCCATCACGATGTGGTTGAAACGCTTGTCGTTGCAGTAAACGCCTGCTGGCCAAGGGAAAGGACGACCGCCCATAACAGCCTCAATCATCTGAACAGAGAGGATAGAAGGGCTCTGGAATGAAGAACGTCCGCGGAGCTTGATGATGCGTGAACCACCCTTGGTTACGTCCTGCTGCATCTGCTCCCATTCCTCCTCAGTGAACTCGTCGGTGCCAACGATGTCCATCAGTTTGCGACCAGCTATAATGGCGTTGCTGCCGAATACTGCCATCTGCTCGCCATGACCACCATAGGTAGCACAGTTGGAAATCTCGGTCTGCATAACACCAAACTTATGAGCGAGAGCGGTGCGCAGGCGAGTGGTGTCGAGACCAGCGAGGGTAGAAACCTGTGAAGGCTTCAGACCAGACCAGATGAGGGTTACGAGACCAGTCATATCGGCTGGGTTGAAGATGATAACCACGTGCTTAACGTCAGGGCAATACTGCTTGATGTTACGACCCAGGTCGGCTGCTATCTCGCAGTTGCCGCGAAGCAGGTCTTCACGAGTCATGCCTTCCTTACGTGGAGCACCACCAGAAGAGATGATGTATTTAGCATCCTTGAAAGCCTCTGCCACGTCGGTGGTAGCGGTGATGTAGGCATCGTCGAAACCGCTCTGACGCATCTCCTCGGCTACGCCTTCAGGAGAGAATACATCATAGAGACAGAGGTTGTTGGTCAGTCCGAGCATAAGGGCTGTCTGAGCCATATTAGAACCAATCATGCCAGCTGCGCCGACGATGACGAGTTTTTCATTTGTCAAGTACTTCATATTCTTATTAGTTTTATTGAGTTGATAAATTCGAAAGCAAAGTTACAAAAAAATCACCTTTCGGCAAAATTTTCCTATCTGTTTTTTTAAGCATGTGCTGATGCCCCTCGTCAGCATTTAATCGAAGAGATTAAGCTGACCCGTGAGTTCGTCGAGCACGTCTTGCTGTGATTTTCCTGCATCAGGGTCGAGGTTTTCTTTCTCTTCAGGTTCTGCTGCATCGTTGTCGGTTTCCTCTTCAGGCTCTGGGAATCGTAAAGGCTCTATTTCCACCACATCGGATACGTTGAGCGTAGAAACACGTTTGCCCTTAGCCTTGAAACCCTTGACACCCACAAATTCCTCACACTCTATCTCGATAGGTTCGTGGTTAGAATCGGTGCCGCCAAAGACAACCTTCATGCGAGGATAGACCACATCGGTGAGAGCCAGCAGACGGCTGTCAGGATTGTCGCCCACGAAGTTGCGATGGTTCTTGATAGCCTCCATCTCAAAGCGCTTGATGTAGGCGCAATTATTGTTGTCGGCATCTATCACAGCAGCTGTCCACACCTTGTGCTCTTTCCATTTCTCGATGCGGAGGATATTGCTCTCGAAGTGGTTAGTGGCATCGGCTGTGGTGATGTAGAAATCGCCATTCTGCAGAACGACAAGCAGGTAGTCGTTGTCGTCAAACTTGCCGAGGGATGTGCCGTGCTGGTCGTAGTTGATACGATTGACATCGGCATCCCACCATATCTCTCGTCCGCCCAGGGTAGAGCGTCCGTGAGACTTGAGTCCAATCTTGTGTATAGGGTTCTTAGACAGGATGTTACCCTTGGCTGAGCGTCCCTTGATGTCGAGAATGGAGAAGTCGTATTCAAAGAATATCTTCTTAATTTTAGGTCCTGGCTCGAGGGTAATCTTGATGGTTTCAGCCTCGCCGTTAGGATTGGCTGTGAAGTAAATCACCTTAGTGCCTGGAGTGCCTTGGGTAATATTGTACTCACGGTCACGAGTGCAGGAATCGACGCAGAAGCGCTTAACAAAATAGCGTCCCTGTTTGCCGTCGCGATATACGCAGTTGTAGATGGTGCGCTTATCACCCTTCTTCCATACCTGAAGGTGGATGATGTTCTTGCCCACATCAATCTTGTCGGCAACTTTGACTGTCTTATATCTGCCGTCGCGATAGAAGATAATGATATCGTCAATGTCAGAGCAGTTGCACACGAATTCAGCCTTCTTGAGACCAGTACCAATGAAGCCCTCCTGACGGTCGATATAGAGTTTCTGGTTAGCCTCTACCACCTTGGTAGCCTCGATGGTGTCGAAGTTGCGTATCTCAGTAAGACGAGGATGCTCGGCACCGTATTTGTTCTTCAGATGCTCATACCATTCGCAGGTTACATCAACGATGCGGTTGAGATCACGCTCTATTTCAGCTATCTCGCCTTTGATTTTGGCAATCAGTTCGTCAGCCTGGTCTTTGGAGAATTTCAGTATGCGCTTCATCTTTATCTCCATGAGGCGCAGGATGTCATCCTTGGTTACCTCTCTTACAAGCTGAGGATAGAAAGGAGTGAGGCGTTCGTCGATATGCTCACATGCAGCATCCATGGAAGCCGCATTCTCGTATTTCTTGTCCTTATATATGCGTTCCTCTATAAATATCTTTTCGAGAGAACAGAAGAAGAGCTGCTCAAGGAGTTCCTGGCGACGAATCTCCAGTTCACGTTTGAGCAGGGCCATAGTCTGGTCGGTGCTGCTCTTGAGCACATCGCTAATGGTGAGGAACTGTGGTTTCTTGTCTTTGATGACGCAGCAGTTAGGTGAAATGCTCACCTCACAATCGGTGAAGGCATAGAGGGCGTCGAGGGTCTTGTCGGAAGAGACACCAGGAGCGAGGTGAACGAGTATCTCGACATTAGCCGCCGTGAGGTCTTCCACCTTGCGCACCTTTATCTTACCTTTCTCTACCGCCTTAGTGATAGACTCGATGAGTGTTTCGGAAGTTTTAGAGAACGGTATGTTGCGGATTACCAGCGTCTTCTGGTCAAGTTTCTCAATTTTTGCTCGAACCTTAATAGAGCCACCTCTCTGTCCGTCGTTATACTTGCTCACATCAACAGAACCACCTGTAGGGAAGTCGGGGTAGAGATGGAATTCCTCACCACGAAGATAGGCTACGGCAGCATCACATATCTCACAGAAATTGTGAGGCATGATTTTGGAGTTCAGTCCTACGGCAATGCCTTCTACACCCTGAGCCAAGAGGAGAGGGAATTTTACAGGCAGGGTGATAGGTTCCTTGTTACGTCCGTCATAGGACATCTGCCACTCGGTGGTCTTAGGATTGAAGACCGTCTCAAGGGCAAACTTGCTCAAGCGTGCCTCGATATAACGTGGTGCTGCAGCAGAAGAACCCGTGAGGATGTTACCCCAGTTACCCTGAGTGTCGATGAGGAGGTCTTTCTGTCCCAACTGCACAAGGGCATCGCCAATGGAAGCATCGCCATGAGGGTGAAACTGCATTGTGTGTCCCACGATATTGGCAACCTTGTTGTAGCGTCCGTCGTCCATTCTCTTCATAGAGTGGAGAATGCGGCGCTGCACAGGTTTCAGACCATCCTCGATATGAGGTACGGCGCGCTCAAGGATTACGTAGGAAGCATAATCCAGGAACCAGTTTTGATACATGCCCGAAAGATGGTGAACTACGGATGCGTCAAAACGATTAACGGGACGGTAATCCGTAGATTCCGCCTCGTCAATTTCTTCTATATTATCCAAGTTTTTTTCGTCGTCCATGAAGTATGTCTTTTCTCTCCCTCGGTTTAGGTTTTATTTTTAGTCTTTCTCTGGTTTTTGCTTAGTCTTGAAACTCTCCATGTAGATATCAAAAATCAGAGTGCTATAAGCCTGTATATTGCCGTTGGCATTTGAGCCATAGCCTAAGCGATAAGGAATATATACTCGCCATCTGTCACCCACATGCATATATTGAAGGGCTGTACTGAATCCCTCGACCAAACTGCCTGGAGTGGTGCCCCACATCACAGCCTCTTCCTTGATGAGTTCGTTGCCAAACCACTTGGTGTCAAACTGATAGCCTACATTTATGTTATCAGGAGTGGCAACGGTGTTATACGTTTTGGAAGGAATCATGTTGCCACGATAGGTGATATAGCAAGAGTCAGAAACCAAAGGACACATAAGACCATCGTTATTATTCTTGGTACCGTTGACAACCTCTTTATGGTAATCGCCATCCTCTTTCTGCTCCAACACGTTTACTATAATGTAGTTGCTGTGGTTGTCGGCATCATTCTTGGCGTAAGACATAATCTTATACCACTTCTCGTCTCCTGCTTCAATCTTCTCAGTAGCCTTCTTATATACTTCTTCGAAATAGGTATCGTTGCGAGTCTTCCAGTTGTAGTATTCTGCATTGGGGTCTTCGCCGTCGTCAGAAGAACATGCAGAGAATATGAATATTCCCATGCATAATGCTACTATAGTGCTTAGTTTTCTCACTTTGACAGTTGTTCTTTTGGGGGGAAGGAATAATTACTGCAGTTTCTTAAGGAGTGATGTGATGGTAACCTGATCCTCGATGATGCCACGGAGGTCGGCAATAGCAACACGACGCTGCTCCATGGTGTCACGATAACGCAGGGTTACGGTGTTGTCCTCAAGAGTCTGATGGTCAACAGTTACGCAGAAAGGAGTGCCTATAGCATCCTGACGACGATAACGCTTGCCTATCTGGTCTTTCTCCTCATACTTACAGTTGAAGTGGAACTTGAGGTCGTTCATTATCTCCATAGCCTTCTCAGGCAGTCCGTCCTTCTTGGTAAGAGGGAAGATAGCCAGCTTGACAGGAGCCAGGGCTGCAGGAAGATGCAGCACTGTACGAGTCTCGCCATTCTCGAGTTTCTCCTCCTCATAAGAGTGACACATGACAGAGAGGAACATACGGTCAACACCGATAGATGTCTCGATAACGTATGGAGTATATGACTCGTTCATCTCTGGGTCGAAGTACTTGATAGACTTGCCAGAGAACTTCTCGTGCTGAGAAAGGTCGAAGTCGGTACGAGAATGAATACCCTCAACCTCCTTGAAACCGAATGGCATGTGGAACTCGATATCTGTTGCTGCATTAGCATAGTGAGCCAGTTTGTCGTGGTCGTGGAAACGATAGTTCTCAGCTCCGAAACCAAGGTTCTGGTGCCACTTCATACGAGTCTCTTTCCACTTGGCAAACCAGTCGAGCTCTGTGCCAGGCTTAATGAAGAACTGCATCTCCATCTGCTCAAACTCCCTCATACGGAAGATGAACTGGCGAGCCACAATCTCATTACGGAAAGCCTTACCAATCTGAGCTATGCCGAATGGTATCTTCATACGTCCTGTCTTCTGCACATTCAGGTAGTTTACAAATATACCCTGGGCAGTCTCAGGACGCAGGTAAATCTTCATAGAACTGTCAGCAGAAGCGCCCATCTCGGTTGAGAACATGAGGTTGAACTGGCGTACGTCAGTCCAGTTGCGTGTGCCAGAGATAGGACAAACAATCTCTTCGTCGAGGATAATCTGCTTGAGCATGTCGAGGTCCATCTTGTTCATAGCCTCGCTATAGCGTGCGTGCAGGTCATCAAACTTCTTCTGGTTCTCAAGAACGCGAGGGTTAGTCTCACGGAACTGCTTCTCGTCGAAGGCATCGCCAAACTTCTTCTGAGCCTTAGCTATCTCCTTGGCAATCTTATCCTCGTACTTTGCCATCTGTTCCTCGATGAGCACGTCAGCACGATAGCGCTTCTTAGAGTCGCGGTTGTCAATAAGAGGGTCGTTGAAAGCATCAACGTGTCCTGATGCCTTCCATATTGTAGGGTGCATGAAGATAGAAGAGTCAATGCCCACGATGTTGTCGTGGAGCAATACCATTGACTGCCACCAGTACTGCTTGATGTTATTCTTCATTTCTACACCATTCTGACCATAGTCATAAACGGCAGCCAGTCCGTCATAGATATCACTTGATGGAAAAACAAAGCCATACTCTTTACAGTGGCTTACTATCTTCTTAAATACGTCTTCTTGCTGTGCCATTATCTTTTTATGTTTGCAATTTATTTAATTTTGGATGCAAAGATACAAAAAAAGTGTGAGAGAAACGAGTGTTTTCGTACTTTTTAACTTTGTTAATTGGCGTTTTCTGAAATATATTTGAGTCGTATCAGTCTGATGTCTTCATCCTGATAGTCTCCGTCGAATTCCTTAAATGCCTCTTTCAGTCCGTCAGTCTCTGCCTCCGAGAAGTATTGGTATATGTCGTCAATCTGTTCGTCGTCCATCGTCTCCTCGATGTAATAGTCTAAGTTTAAGCGTGTTCCGCTATACACTATAGCCTCCATCTCGTCGAGAAGCTCTGTAAACTTTATGCCGAGCGACTTAGCTATATCGTCGAGAGGCATTTTTCTGTCAACACACTGAACTATCTTCAGCTTCTGCATTGAGTTCTTTGCCACGCTTCTTACGCGCATATCCTCAGGACGTTCTATCTCGTTCTCTTCGCAATATTTGCTGATAAGGTCGCAGAAAGGCTGTCCGTAACGCTTTGCCTTTCCTTGTCCTACACCAGGAATGTTCTGCAACTCCTGCAGATTCACAGGGTAGATGGTAGCCATCTGTTCCAGAGAACTCTCCATGAAGACGATATACGGTTGCACCTTATGCTTCTCAGCCTCAGACTTTCTCAGGTCTTTGAGCATAGCAAAGAGGGTAGGGTCGAGAGCTCCTGCTCCGCTACCCATAGCTTCTGTGGTGTCTTCGTTATAGTTGTTGTCTTCTGTCACGTAGAAGTCTGTCGGCTTCTTCAGCCATTTCAGTCCAGCCTGCGTAACCTTCAGGTTGCCGAAGCTCTCCACGTCTTTCTTGATATATCCGTCAATCATGGCTCTCCTTATGAGCGGATGCCATATCTTGTCGTTCAGTCCTTCTCCACAGGCGAAGTCGTCAAGCAGGTGATGCTTGTGAGACTCTATATCGTCAGTCTTCCTGCCCTTGATAAAGTCTATCACGTAAGCGGTTTTGAATGACTCCTTCAATGCCAGGATGGATTTCAGGGCGTATTGCAATTCTGTGGTAGCCAGTATCTTTTTCTTTGGATGCAGACAGTTGTCGCAGTTTCCGCAGTTGTCTTTCGGATAATCCTCGCCAAAATACTTCAGCAGCATCTTTCGGCGACAGATTGACGACTCGGCATAGGCTGCCGTCTCTTGCAGCAGGTGGCGTCCTATCTCCTGTTCAGTCACCTGTTTTGAGTCCATAAACTTCTCCAGTTTCTGCAGGTCTTTGTGCGAGTAGAAGGCTATACACTTTCCTTCGCCTCCGTCACGTCCTGCACGTCCTGTCTCCTGATAATATCCCTCCAGCGATTTAGGTATGTCGTAGTGTATCACAAACCTCACGTCAGGTTTGTCGATACCCATGCCGAATGCTATGGTTGCCACTATAACGTCAATCCTCTCCATGAGGAAATCGTCCTGAGTGCTGTTGCGCACGGCAGTGTCCAGTCCAGCGTGGTATGCCTCAGCCTTGATGTCGTTGGTCTTCAACACCTCAGCCAGTTCTTCCACCTTCTTTCTTGACAGACAATATACTATGCCGCTTTTGCCAGGATTCTGCTTTATGAACTTTATTATCTGTTTGTCTATGGTACTGTCTTTCTGTCTTACCTCATAATACAGACTCGGACGGTTGAAAGAACTCATGAAATCCTTGGCATCGGCTATGCCGAGATTCTTCTTTATGTCAAAACGTACCTTCTCCGTTGCCGTTGCAGTAAGGGCAATGATAGGAGCCACACCGATATTGTCTATTATAGGTCTTATTCTGCGATATTCGGGTCTGAAGTCATGTCCCCATTCCGATATACAGTGTGCCTCGTCTATGGCATAGAATGATATCTTTGTGCCTCTCAGGAAATTGATATATTCCTCCTTAGTCAGCGACTCAGGTGCCATATACAACAGTTTGGTTGTTCCTGATTTGATGTCCTTCTTCACCTGGTCTATTGCCGTTTTGTTCATGGATGAGTTAAGGCAGTGTGCCACACCGTCCTTTTCACTTATGCCGTTGATTACGTCCACCTGATTCTTCATCAGGGCAATCAGCGGAGAGATGACGATGGCTGTACCATCCATGATGAGTGAAGGCAACTGGTAACAGAGTGATTTTCCTCCGCCCGTTGGCATAAGCACGAAGCCATCATTGCCCTCAAGCAGGTTCTTGATGACTTCCTCCTGTTTGCCTTTGAACTTGTCAAAGCCAAAGTATCGTTTTAGTGCTTCGTTTAGGTTAGTATTCATGTATTTTTAAGGCGTAACTTTTTTATATGGTGGGTGATTATTACTATGTTTTTATTATGCTATCATACTTCCGCTGCTCTCCAGCTGTTCCTCAGCATACTGCTTGGTAATCTCCACCTTAGAGATATTCTGTGAGGGAGCCTTGAACATTATGTCGGTCATGATAGTTTCCACGATGGAACGCAGACCTCTTGCACCGAGTTTGTACTCTACAGCCTTGTCAACTATATAGTCAAGAGCCTCAGTGGTGAAGGTCAGTTTTATGTTGTCCATCTGGAACAGTTTGATGTATTGTCTCACGATGCTGTTCTTAGGCTCTACGAGAATGCGACGGAGAGCATCGTGATCCAGAGGGTCAAGATGTGTCAGCACAGGCAGACGTCCGATGATTTCAGGTATCAGTCCGAATGACTTCAGGTCTTGTGGAGCAATATACTGCATCATGTCGTTCTTGTTAATCTTGCGGGTGTTCTGCACGCTGTTATAGCCCACGGTGTGGGTGTTCAGTCGCTGTGCTATCTTACGTTCTATTCCGTCGAAAGCTCCACCGCAGATAAATAGGATATTCCTTGTGTCCACGTGTATGTAGTCCTGGTCAGGATGCTTGCGTCCTCCCTTTGGTGGTACGTTCACGATAGTGCCCTCAAGGAGTTTCAGCATACCTTGCTGCACACCCTCGCCACTCACGTCACGTGTGATGCTTGGGTTGTCGCTCTTACGTGCTATCTTGTCTATCTCGTCTATGAAAACGATACCTCTTTCGGCAGCCTCGAGGTTGTAGTCTGCCACCTGCAGCAGTCGGGTCAGTATGCTCTCCACATCTTCGCCTACGTATCCTGCCTCGGTAAATACCGTAGCATCAACTATTGTGAATGGCACATTCAGCAGTTTTGCTATGGTGCGTGCAAGGAGTGTCTTGCCAGTACCTGTTGAGCCCACCATGATGATGTTGCTCTTCTCTATCTCCACGCCATCGTTGTCCTCAGGCTGTGACAAACGTTTGTAGTGGTTATATACAGCTACAGAGAGATATTTCTTGGCATCATCCTGACCTATTACATACTGGTCAAGATATTCCTTTATCTCCTGTGGCTTAGGAATCTCCTTTAACTCCTGTTCCTTATTAACTTTTTCGCTTGCAGGTTTTGCTGTGTCATCCATGATATTAGGTACGCTTCGTGCTATCTCGTAAGCCTGGGCGATACACTGGTCGCAGATAAAGCCGTTCATGCCTGTAACGAGTAACGCCACCTCTTTTTCAGAACGTCCGCAGAAACTACAGCGATTTTCCGTTTTCTTTGCCATTACCTTCTTACAATTATTATTTCTTAACCAGTACCTGATCTATCATACCATATTCCTTAGCTTCCTCGGCAGTCATCCAGTAGTTACGGTCTGAGTCCTGCCAAACCTTCTCGTATGGAGTGTGAGAGTGGTTGCTGATGATGGTATAGAGTTCCTTCTTGAATTTCTGTATCTCCTTAGCCTCTATTTCGATGTCGCTTGCCTGACCCTGAACGCCTCCGAGTGGCTGGTGAATCATGACGCGAGAGTGGGGCAGGGCTGTTCTCTTTCCTTCCTGACCTGCCACAAGCAGTACGGCACCCATTGATGCTGCCATGCCTGTGCATATCGTTGCCACGTCGCTTGATATGAACTGCATGGTGTCATATATGCCGAGTCCAGCTGTCACCGAACCGCCAGGGGAGTTGATGTAGATAGAGATATCCTTGCCTGGGTCGGTAGAGTCGAGGTACAACAGCTGTGCCTGTATGGTGTTAGCTGTGTAGTCGTTAATCTCTGTTCCGAGGAAGATGATACGGTCCATCATCAGACGTGAGAATACGTCCATCTGTGTCACGTTGAGCTGACGCTCCTCAAGGATGTATGGGTTAAGATACTGGTTCTGTACAGACATTACGTCGTCCAGCACCATGCTGTTTATACCAACTTTGCTGGTCGCAAATTTTCTGAAATCGCTTGTCAAGTTCATGTGCTTTCTATATATGAATTATTGATTTAACTTCGTTTTGTACACAAAGTTAATAAAAAAAATATAGAAGCACAAATTTTTTAAGATTTATTTGCTATCTAAGATACCAGATATCGTTTTTCTTTACCATTGGTACCACAATTTCCTCTCGCATGCTGTCCTTGAAACAAAGTGCAAGGAAAGCCTGTGCGGTCATTATTATAGAGTCGTTAGGCAGCTTCACTGAGTCGCATGTGGCTCTCAGGGCTTCCACTCTTGCTATGCCCTGATGAGCCTTGTTCTGCTGCTCTATGTACATCTGCATGTTGAGTATCAGTTGCGCCTTATAGTCCTCTGGTATGCTATCGTTCTGTAATGTGCCATCCACGAATGTGGCGTAGTCGCCGTTCACCAGCTGGTCATAATATGCCTTTGCCGTCTGCAGTGCCACATCCTCCTGCTTCATGCCGTCCTTATTGGAGCAAGAGGAGAATAATGTCAACGATATCGTTGACATTATCGTGAATATGTAAAAAGCCTTCTTCATGCTTATTTCTGTCTTACAAATACGTTGATAGGTGTGCCCGTAAGAGTCCAGTGGCTGCGTATCTGGTTTTCCAGGAAACGGCGATACTGCTCCTTTACGTACTGTGGCAGGTTAGCATAGAACACGAATGTAGGAATCTGTGTGTCTGGCACCTGTGTGCAGTATTTTATCTTTATGTATTTGCCCTTGACGCTCTGTGGTGGTGTAGCCTCTATGATAGGCAACATCACCTCGTTGAGTTTGCTGGTACCTATCTTAGCCTTACGGTTCAGATACACCTGTTTGGCTGTCTCCAGCACCTTGAAGATACGCTGCTTGGTGGTTGCAGATGCAAAGACGATAGGGAAGTCGGTGAATGGAGCCATTCGCTCACGTATGGCGTTTTCGAATGTCTTGATTGAAATCTGCGACTTGTCTTCCACCAGGTCCCATTTGTTTACCACCACCACGAGTGACTTGTTATTCTTCTGTATCAGTTGGAAGATGTTCATGTCCTGTGCCTCGATACCTCTCGTGGCGTCAATCATGAGTATGCAGACGTCGGAGTTTTCGATAGCCCTGAT
>ODAJ012017233.1_pt1 | contig 32503 bp, 35 predicted proteins | sample 1539241 | NCBI WGS metagenome assembly ODAJ01 (sample SAMN02144231, study PRJEB22623) | gut metagenome | biome: sheep rumen | host: Ovis aries | place: New Zealand
ATAATCGGACTTAAGCTTGCTTAAGGCGGATTATTTATGAGCCCCATCCTATAGTGAACGTCCAAATATTTTTGACGTTCACTATAAAACGGAACGATCGCAGGTGAATTATATGAAGCACTTTGCATATTTATGCGCCTTATGTCTTTTGCTCTCCGGCTGCGGAAATGTCAGGCAGACTTCTCTTGATACGGGTTATGTCATAGATACGGGCAGCATTGCAAAAAACACCGAAACAATTGAACAGATACTTAAAGAAAAAGTCTGGAACTATGATAATGACAGCTTTTCTTTCGATGCAGGCGGCGATCTGTCGCGCGGTGACGAAAGATTTGCCGCTGCGGTGGAAGCGTCAAAAAGTGCAGGCATAAATACGATGCGCCTTGAAAACGGTGCCGAACAGACTATGACGGCTGCTGTGCAGCTGCTTGCGCCCGATATGACCAAAGCGGGCACTGCGTATTTTTGTTTCAACAAAAAAACTCTGCTTTGCGGTTATTATGTTTACAATGATGTTGTTTACAGTCTGGACAACAAATACCCCTTTGAATACGAAAAGCCGTTTTCGGCTGTTGAGAATAAAGACGCCGTTAAAACTTACAGTCTGACCGAGCCCGAACAGAGTTTTAAGAGTGTTTCTTATATTTTCGGGGGCGAGACTGCCGTGGCAAGCGGAAGTGCGCTTTTGCTTTACACAAAGACGGACACTGGCTTGAGGAGAAAAGAAACTTTGAGTTATGACAGCGACTTTATCCCCGTTTCTGCGGTGTCAGACGGCAATACCGTTGCCGCACTGCTTGACACATATGAAACAGTGGTAAATGAAAACGATTTCGAGGAGTCCGAAGAGGAGGAAACGGAAGTTTTCAACACAAAGTCCTACCGTGCGGAGTTTCTTGATAACAAAGGTAATGCCGTATATCCTCCGCTGGAACTTGATCTGAGCATATATACTTCGGTAGCGCTTGTTGATGAAAACACTGCGGCGCTTGCAAGAAACAAGGCAATAGACCTTTTTGAATACAAGGACGGTGAATGGAGTAAGATACGCCGTCTCGGCATTAACTGCGATGCGGAAAAAATGCTTTGTGAGGATATCGACGGAGACGGCATAAAGGAATATATCATATCCGACGGCGTGAATATCCATGTCTGCAAACAGGATGAAAACAGGCTGCGTCTTGCCTGGGGCACGCATTTTGATATGAACGATCTGACCGATATTTTTGTGGGCGATGTCAACGGTGACGGTGTTAAGGAACTGTATGTCAACAATTCAAACGGTTTTGCGGTCAGGTATGTGCTTGGGCAAAACGGATTTGAGGTATACGGCGGAGGCATTGTCACAGGCGATAATGCCTACTATGCGGTCGGCGATATTGACGGCAGCGGAAGCTGTGATTATATGAAGATAGTATCCGATGAGGATAGCGAAGATATTAAAATTTATTGTTCTGAAAGCTGAAAGACCAATGTTATGCAAAGCGCATACTGCCGAAGCATAACATTGGTTTTTTGCGGAATTACAAAAGGAGAGATATTATGATAAAACGGCTTGCAAGATGTGTTTTTGCCGTTGTTTTTGCCGTGCTTTTATGTACGGTGACGGCAAGTGCACAGCTGCCGCCCGTTGCCGAGGCTGTGCTTGGTGAAAGGCTGGTAACGGCAAGGTTCAGGGAAAGTCTGCCGCCCGTTGCCGAATATATTTTGTTTGAGATGAACAATATAGGCGAGAATTTTACGGACGAGCGTGAAGAAGAGCCTGTTATAAAGGAGAGCAACTGGGACGATCTGCCCGAGGGTGAGCTTTCAAAGGACGATATAACACCGTTTTTGCTTGCTTTTACAAACAATGACGGCGCGCCCGAACTGCTGACACCGCGTGACGGTGCCTTGCTGCCCGATAATTCAAATATCCATATACGCATAAAATACGACGGGACGGAGGAATGTTTTGCCGAGATAAACAGTACCGTCAGCAGTTCTTTCATTAAAATTGAAAACAATGAATTGGTCATATTGAGCAGCAAGCTTGTCAGAGGTCGTGAGTATCATCTGCGTGTGCGTGCGGGCTACAAGTTTTCAAAGCTTGTTTCGTTCCGTGTCGGCAGCAAATACGAGGACGAGATAGCGCGTATCATCGCAAATACCGATATAGTTGCGGTACGGCCGCGCATAAGCAAGGATAAGATATTCCCCAACGGATTTTTCCATTCGGAGGAAGAGGCAGACGCGAATATGGCAACTATAACCGTAAAAGTTTGGCGCGCAAACACCACGGAAGTAGAAGTGGACGAGGAAGAAGTGGTTGATGAGATAGTAAGGACAGTATCTGTGCCCGTAACAAGGTTTTTAAAGAAAACCGATGAGTCGGATATAGAGGATGCCCTGGAAAACAGAAGTGTAAGCGGCATACGCGGCGCAGCCGAGGATGATGAAAAAACAGAGGAAATTATCGGGACAGATGAAGCTGTGGAGGGCGGATTGGAGACCGCCGCTGCGGAAGAGTCGGAAGAAGCTGCTGAAGTCGCGGAAGCTGCCGAAAGCGGTGTAACAGTCGCCGAAAATCCCGCAGATGGCAGCGTTGAGCCGAAAGATGAGGACGAAAACGAAGACCTGTTAAAAGAGAGCGATAATAACGATACCAATAACGGCATTATTATAGAAGAAACAGAGAACGAGCCTGTCGAAAAAGCCGAAAATACAGAGGAAGATGCGGGCGAAAGGGTGGAGACCGTTGAGGAATACACCGAGATAACCACGATAGAATATATCACAAAGACCGTAAGGCGCACGGTAAACCGCGGCGAATTGTATTCTTCCACTATGCAGATAACCGTTAACCGCGCACTTGCGGATACCTATACCGCGATCTTTGACGAACTTTATGACATAAGGTTCCCGATAGAGTCGGCAGGCTGCTATAATTGGCGCGACACAGCAAGCGGAAGAATATCGGAGCATGCACTCGGTACCGCAATAGATATAAACCCCGACCAAAACTACTGTGTTTACGGCGACGGTTCGACCGTTGGCAGCTATTGGCGCCCTTATGAGGATATTTATTCCGTAACGCCGGAAGTGGTTAATATCTTCCGCAAATATAATTTCAGCTGGGGCGGCAGCTGGGTAACACCGCAGGATTATATGCATTTTTCATATTTCGGTACATAAAACGCTGAAATATGAAAATGCTCTAATAATAATTTTAATGTTTTTATTAATGATTTATTAAAAAAATGATGAACAAAATGTGAACACTGTGAACGTGAAATGTGAAAAAATACAATAAATTCGCGATAATACAACGGGAAAAATTAATAAGAAATTAAACATAGAAGTCACTTTGTACAAAAACCTGCTCTGAACGATGATGAAGAAGTGATGTGGAGTTGTGTGAAATGGTGTAAAAAATGGGGTGTAATTTGTGGATTTATAGTGCATAATTACTTAGTATTAATATTTTGTTAATAATTTTCCATAGATTTACAAAAAATTAAAAAAAGTACTTGCATTTTGTGAACAATCTATGTATAATGTAATTACAAACAAAACAAAACATAATTAAAAAAATTAAAGGAGGCAAAAAATTATGTTAAAAAATTTACAGGCTAAGTTAAAAGATCAGAAAGGTTTCTCACTTGTAGAACTTATCGTAGTTATCGCTATCATGGTTATCTTGATCGCTATGTTAGTACCCAACGTTGTTGGTTACATCAAGAAAGCTAACTGGGCAACAGAGCAGAACGGTGCTTCTACTGTATTCTCCGCAGCTCAGACATACGTAACTGACTACTATGCAAAGTACGGTCAGAATCCTAATGTTCCTACACTTGGTACTCTTAAGGATGCTAACCTTCTTACAAAGGCTCCTGCAATCGGTTACTCTATCTACCTTGCAAACAATGCTGATGCAGCTGTTGACTATGTAGCATGGTCTTCAAAGAACTCTCCTGATGGTGACCTTGGCCGTTATCCTATCAACTAATTTTTAGTTTGATTGATTTTTACAGAGTTTAAAACTTAACTTATTTACTAAAGTAGGTTGGCAGCTATGCCAACCTACTTTTATTAAGCGGGGTTTTTTTATGAGGGTTTTAAAAAACGGGGAATATTTATCGGCTTTTTTTGTAAGTGTTATTATTGCTCTTGTCGGCTTTGCGGCGGCAGGGGTGTATCCTTTTGGAGAATATGCGGCTGTCTGCTCGGATATGGAGCAACAGTTTCTTGACCTTACCGCAGGCTTATTTAATAATATAAAAAGCGGCAAGGGTATTTTTGTTACATACAGCGGCGGCATGGGGGTCAATTTGCTTGCCTGGTCCGCTTATCTTTTATACGACCCGCTGAATATCCTTTTTTTGTTTTTTGATGTAGAATATTATCAGGAAGTTTATCTTGTTATTGATATATTAAAATACGGTATTATCGCTTTGTGTGCATCCGTATTTCTTAAAAAAAGCAATTACACCGCGCTTTCGGGCAAGTTCAATATTGCGCTTGCGGTGCTTTATGCATTTGGCAGTTTCTGCCTTAAATCAATGATAAATGTAATGTGGCTTGGCAATGTTGCGGCTTTGCCCATAGTCATGCTTGCGATCGAACGTGTTATTGAAAAAAAGAAAACGGGACTTTTGTTTTTTTCTTTTCTTTACTGCACGGCTTCAAACTTTTATCTTGCTTTTGCTACGGGCTTGTTTTGCCTTATGTATTTTGTTTTCTACTATATTAATGTATCGGGACAGAAAGATGTCAAAGATGTTTTGAAAAGTGTTGTGCTCTGCGGCGTTTCCGTTGCTTTGGTCGGCGGCTTGTGCATGGCATTTATCATCCCTGCATGGACAAATATCTCGGGTGCCTATGATGAAATGTTCGAGGACAACATTATCGGCAAGTTCATAGAATGGAAGCCTGTGTATATAGCAATGTTTCTTACTCTCATCCAGCCGAATGCGGCTGTTGATAACGTGATACACGGCTTTTTCGGAATTGTGCCTCTCTTTCTTGTGATACTGTTTTTCTTTGGCACAAGTATCGGCAAAAAAGAAAAAATATCCGCTTTTGTATGGATATTGATAATGCTTCTGAGTCTTATGTTAAGACCATTGTACCTTGTTTGGCATCTTTTCAGGGAGCCAACCTGTTTTTACGGCCGCTTTGTGTATGTGATCGCGTTTTTGTTTATTATGCTTGCGGCGCGTTTTCTTAAAAATATTGCTCTTAAAACACGCAAGCTCCTTGCTGTGCCTGCATTGGCTGTTTTCCTTACGGCTTTTTATGCGGTCTCGGGCAATGTTAACTATGCGGTGCTGATCAATGTATGTGTCGTTGCACTTTTCCTTTTTGTATATGTGCTTGTTTTTGCTGCATATATAAAGAAGAAGGACGGCAAAGCAGGTGCGGCGGCTGTTGCTGTAATAATTGCCGAGGCTCTTATAATGTCGGTTTACGGTTTTCATGTGTCCAGAGCAAATGACAATTGGGTAAAACGCAGTGTTTTTTACGATGATGTTAAAAAAATCGACCGCCTGCTTGATAATATAGACGATGACGGTTTTTACCGTATAACGAATGTAAACAGACGTTCACTCAATGCCGCGTTGACATCGGGTTACAATGCTACAGAGGTTTTTTCCTCGTTCACAAATCAGCGCAGCCTTAAAGGTCTTGCCATGCTTGGTCTTTATTGTCCATATGATTACAGAAATCTTGATAATTTCTTTAATACAACGGTTACTGACAGCCTGCTTGCGAATAAGTATGCCATCGTCACACATAAAGACGAAATATATACCGACAGCGCAAACAGAGAAATACCTGCTTTTATAGGCTCCTATTCGGGCGCGTTCAGGCTTACTTCGCCTGTTTACAAAAAGATAGCGGAGACCGATAACGGTATTATTTACGAAAATACAGCAGCTTTTCCGCTTATGTTTGCGTGCAGCGAAAAGGCTGTCGATGCGGATACTCGTTATACCAAAATGACAGACAGCCTTTTGGGCAGCTATATAAGCACGGGAGAGCTTCTCAACAGCCTTTTTGATATGCACGAGGAACTGTATACAAAATGTATGCCCACGCTTAAAGAGACTATCCATGCGGAAGTCCTGCCTACGGATGATGAGGACTTTATGGTGCTGCATCCCACCAATATTCCCAAGGGTCAACTCTATGCAAACGAGGGTGATGAAGTGGGCATAGCAATGTATGAATATGATGTTGATGAAGATGCGGAGTTCTGTACCGATATAAGAGAGATATACAATAAGGCCGATAATATGCAGATGCGTTATCACACCAATATAAACGGCTTTAATGTTATGACATACCATATGCCGAATTGTCAGTTTGAGACAAGCGATATAGGCTTTTTCAAAAAGGGCGATACCATTCGTATGAATATAGAGACACAGCGTGATCTTGAAATGACAAAACCCGTTATGGCAAAGCTTGACAGTAAGGCTTTTGAAAAGTTTTCGGCAGCGGCAAATGAAAACGCACTTGAAAATATAACAGGCGAGGGCAGTGATATAACCGCTGTTTCGGATTTTGACGAAGATAAGCTCGTGTTTATGTCCCTGTCTTATGACGAGGGTTTCCATATCTACATAGACGGTGAGGAGACCGAAAAAGTACGTATAGCCGATACTTTTATGGGCTGCCGTATACCTGCGGGAAAACACGAGATAAGAGTTAAATACATAAGCCCCGGCTTTGAAACGGGTATGATCGTTTTCGCCGTTTCAGCAGTGCTTTCCTGTTTGTGGCTTCTCCTGAACGCAAAAAAACGTTCGGTGCAGACCGCAGAGGAATAAGGGTGTTATAGAAATATATAAAGGAGAACAAAATGAAAGCAATAAAAGTTTTAAAGAACGATAGGGGCGGTTTTGCACTTATAGGCCTGATAGTCGCCGTTGCACTTATGGTCGTTATAGCTGCGGTATATTTTTCGAGCGGCACGACCGAAAATGAGGTGGCAGTAGAGAAGAATACAGAGGTTTCTTCCATTGCGGCAACACTCTATCATTCCGCGCAGATATATGTTACCACACAGCAGTCTATGGGTACTGCTTTCGAGCCAAATGCTTCCATACCCACGGCAGCGCTGACAACGGGCATAGATACAAGCCTGTACAAGACATTTGAGGTAAAAATGGACGGCGCAGGCACGAATGTAAAATACGCATATGTCGAGGCTAATGACGGCAGTAAGGCCGATTATCCGTCGGGGGCATCGGGCAAGGCAAACTGATTTACAGTAAACGTACTATATTATTATTGCCGAAATTTACCGATATTTGAGGAAAAATAAATGGAAAAAACAGACCTGAAAAAAAGCGATAAAGTCTTTTTGGCTCTTATCACGGTTTTTTCTGTGGTTATGCCGCTTGTTCTGATTCCTTTTCATGAACAGTGGCGCGACGAGGCGCAGGCGTGGCTTCTGGTAAGGGACTGCAACTTTATCGAACTTTTAAAAATGCTTAAATACGAGGGGCATCCCCTGCTTTGGTATCTTATACTTATGCCTTTTGCAAAAATGGGACTGCCGTTTTCGTTTATCAATTATATAAGCTGGTTTTTTGCCTCCTGCGGTATAGTGCTTTTTATTTTTAAAGCGCCTTTCGGCAAGGCGGTGAAAGCTGTTACGGCTGTAAGCCCCGTGTTTGTGTATTGGCTGCCCGTTGTTGCACGCAGTTATTCACTTGTGCCGCTTATGCTTTTCGTTATGGCATATATCTATCACAAACGCAAAGAAAAGTCGGTGCTTTACGGTGTACTTATTGCGCTGCTTGTGAATTTGCATATTCTTATGGCAGGCATTTGCGGCGCTCTGCTTTTGAACGAACTGATAGATATTATTATTGATGCCGTCAAAAAAAACAAAGTATCAAAGCAAAGATATATCGGCTTTGCCTGCGGTTTTATCGGCTGCCTTGCTATGGTCATACAGATGTGGGGCTGCATGGAGCAAAACGGTGTAGTCAAGGTCGAAATAGGTCAGATAAGCTATCTTGCAAAGGCTTATCAGAACAGTATAATCTTCCAGATGCATATGTTCGGCTTTTGGAAGATGGAATTTTATCTGTTTATGATGCTGATGTTTCTGCTGTTTCTGGCAATTATGTTTATCATGCTTTTGAAATACCGCAGGCAGCTTATAATGCTTGTGTGCGGTGTTGGCTTCGACTTGTTTGTCACCCTGCTGCTGTTTGTGCCTAACGGTCAGAAAGCGCAGCTTATTTATATAATGCTGCTGTTTATAGCGTGGACACTGCGCACCGATACGGACGACGGACTGAAGAAAATACAGACCGACAAAAAAGATATACGCTACAGCACTGCTTTTGCTTTTATGATAAGCATAATGCTTGCGGTAAATATTGCAAATTGTTGGAAAAGTGTTATAATATATGATATAGGAAATAAGTTTTCATCGGGAAAGGCTGCTGCCGAATACCTTGATGCAAACTCGGATGAATGTTCGGTGGTCATACCTATTGATGATATGCTCGGGGCTTCCGCTTCGGCGCATACCAAGAAGGTCCGTTTCTGGAATATGTACAATAATGAATACTGCGATTATGCCATACTCAATATGCAGAGAGCTTATGCCATGTATGATTTTGAGCAGTATATAAACAAAACGGAAAAAGACGAAAACGGCAAAGAGCATTATATTAACAGCGTAAAGGAATATATGCAGGAATATGTTTCAAAAAACTTTGCAAAGGGCACAAAAGTCGCTTTGCTGGTATGCCGCATTTATTATCCGCGGTTTGATATGGAGTTTGAACCTGTTTTTGTATCCGAGGAATGCAGTTATTATTCGTTTTCGGAAGGTTATAAAATATATATTCTGACAGCTTAAAAAGGAGATGTGTTGCATTTATGAAACGTTTTATTGGTCTGAAAAATGCTTTAAAAAATGAAAACAGAGGTTTTTCACTGGTTGAACTTATCGTTGTAATTGCTATCATGGTAGTGCTTATAGGCGCACTTGTGCCTAATCTTGTGAAGTATCTGAAAAATGCTGAGGTAATATCCGCAAAAAATACATCTGCAACATTATACAGGGCTGCCGAGACTTATGTTATTTCCATGAATGCCGAGGGCGTGGATTTTCCGCCAAACTCACAGATTACGCCTTCTGTTTTGTGGACACCTCCCATCGATCTTATGGATCCTATTAAGGGTAACAACACGATCGAAATACAGATAAACGATTTGGGCAATGCTGTAGACTACGTATACTATGAGACCGAAAACGGTATAAAAGCAGACTATCCCGAGGGTTTCTCACCTCATGATACAAGTAATGATAATTAAAAGGCAGGGATGAAAGTGGACGAACAGAAGAAAAAATTAAGCGTGATGATACCCTGCTATAACGAGGAAGAAAATGTAGTGCAGATATATAAGGCTGTAAAAGCGCAGTTTGAAAATAATCTGCCGCAGTATGATTACGAGATACTTTTTATAGACAATAATTCCACCGATAACACAAGGGCGCTGCTGCGCACGGTTTGCAAAGACGATAAAAAAGTCAAGGCTATATTCAATGCCAAAAACTTCGGACAGTTTAATTCGCCGTATCATGCAATGTGTCAGACAACGGGGGAGTGTACTATCTGTATGTGCTGCGATTTTCAGGATCCGCCCGAGCTTATACCGCAGTTTGTGCATGAGTGGGAAAACGGCTATAAAATAGTCAGCGGTATCAAGGCAAAGTCCAAAGAAAATCCTTTTATCAGATTTTTAAGGACGGTCTATTATAAGATGATAAAAAAGATGTCGGATGTGGAGCAGATAGAGCATTTTACGGGCTTCGGTCTGTATGATAAAAGCTTTATAAAGGTGCTTTCCGACCTTAACGACCCTATACCGTTTCTTCGCGGCATCGTTGCCGAGCTTGGCTATAAGCGCAAGGACATACTCTATGAGCAGCCTAAACGCGCCGCAGGTGTAACACACAACAATTGGTATACACTTTATGATGCGGCAATGTTAAGCTTTACATCATACACAAAAATAGGTTTGAGGATAGCTACCATAGCAGGTTTTATTATGTCTTTTTGCAGTTTTTCCATAGCGCTTGTATATCTTATACTCAAGCTTTTGTTCTGGGATAGTTTTCCCGTCGGTATAGTACCGCTTATCATACTTGTAAGTATCATAGGCTCGGTACAGCTGTTCTTTATAGGTCTTTTGGGAGAATATATCCTTAATATCAACAAAAGACTGATGAACAGACCGCTTGTTATCGAGGAAGAACGCATTAACTTTGATTCGGAGTAATGATATGTCAAAATATATAAAGGCGGTTTTTTCGCTGGCATACATATATTGTGCCCTGCCCCTGATAATTTTCTTTCTGGGCTGGCTAAAAATCTATATTGCAATTCCCGCAGCCGCAGTTTTGATTGCGGCTTTGTGGTTTTGTATGAAAAATTCGCCCGATATGCTGCTCAAAACGGATAAAAACTCTCCTTTGGTCATTGCGGCTGCGCTTTTTGTCATTGTTTTGTGGGTGCTGCTTTCGGGTATAGGCAAAGTGATGTATCAAAATCCCGACCATCAGATAAGAAACACTGTCTATGAGATACTTGTAAACCAAAGCTGGCCCGTTAAAGCCTATATCCCGACCGAAAACGGCACAGAAGGCCGCGGTATGATATATTATATCGGGTTTTGGCTTCCTGCCGCAGTTGTGGGAAAACTTTTCGGAGCATCGGCGGGCTATACTTTTCAGTTGATATGGGCGGTTTTGGGTATTTTTCTGCTGTATCTGCTCATCTGTGCCAAACTTGGCAGAGTAAGGCTTTTTCCTCTTATTGTGCTCATTTTTTTCAGCGGATTGGATATAATAGGCTTTGAACTTTTTTACGGTGATGTGGAAAAATATAATATCATTGCACATATCGAATGGTGGACGGGTGCAGATATCTTCCAATTTTCATCGTTTACCACACAGCTTTTTTGGGTGTTCAATCAGGCGATACCTGCGTGGATATTGACTTTGCTTGCCTATAGTCAGAAGAACAACAGAAGTATCGTTTTCCTTGCGGGGCTTTCTCTGCTTAACAGCACTCTGCCTTTCGTGGGTATGATACCGCTGTTTTTATGCTTTGCTTTTGAAAAACTCCGCTCGTTCAAAAAAGAGGATATCAAGGCGTTTGCAAAAGACCTTTTCGGTTTTGTCAACATCCTCGGCGGCGGTGTTGCGGGCATAGTATCTTATATCTACCTCAAAGGCAATTCTTCGGGGCAGAATGTCGGCTCGGCAGGCTCTGTAAGCTACGGACCATCGTATTTCATCCTCGCGGCGCTGTTCGTACTGCTCGAAGCAGGGGTATATTATCTTGCTGTGCTAAAATATCAGAAAAAACGCCCGATTTTCTATATCTCTCTGATATGGCTTTGCATATGCCCGATAATACGGGTCGGCTCGGCAGCAGATTTCTGTATGCGTGCCTCCGTGCCTGCACTTTTTATACTGTATATGCTGGTGACGGAAACACTTGCAAAAGCCTTTGAAAAAAAGGATAGAATAACTGCGGCAGCGCTTGTTGTCATATTGTGCATCGGTGCTGTTACGGCAGTGCATGAGATAAGCCGCTCGGTCGTTTATACCGTGCTTGCCGACGGCCATCCGCTCAATGCCTCGGCAGATGAGTACGAAGTTATGGCCGCAGGAAATTTTACGGGCAAACTTGACGGAAATTTCTTTTTTGAATATCTTGCAAAATAAATTTTTTGGGTGTCGTTTGACACCCTTTTTCCTTTATTAACCGTTTTTTACGTGAATATTTTTATCCTTGCGCCGTACAATAATAACAATAATAAAAAAGCAAGGAGGAAAAATATGAGTGTAAAAAGGTTTATAGCCTGTCTGATGTTTTTTGTTACGGCGGTATCGGGAATAAATGTCTGCGCTGCGGAAGCACCCGTGCTTGACGGCAAAGCATATATACTTATGGAAGCAAGTACGGGAAAAGTGCTTGCACAGAATAATGCGGACGAGGCGCTGCCGCCTGCGAGCGTGACCAAAATAATGACACTGCTGCTGATCTATGACAATGTTGAAAGCGGAAAAATAAAGTGGGACGATAATGTGACCGTTTCTGTCCATGCGGCAGGTATGGGCGGTTCACAGATTTTTCTTGAAGCAAATGAGGTACAGACTGTCGAGACCCTTACAAAAGCCATTGCCATTGCATCGGCAAATGATGCGGCGGTCGCAATGGCAGAGCATATAGCAGGCAGCGAGGAAGCCTTTGTTTCCATGATGAATGAAAAAGCCGAAAAACTCGGTATGAAAAATACAACTTTCAAAAATGCCTGCGGTCTCGATACGGACGGCCATGTGATGAGTGCGCGCGATATAGCTATAATGAGCCGCGAACTTATCACAAAATATCCCGAGATAACCAAGTTCACGACTGTCTGGCAGGATACCATAACCCATAAGACAGCGAAGGGTGAAAAGGAATTCGGTCTGACAAACACAAACCGCCTTATCAAGTGGTATGACGGTGCAACGGGACTGAAAACAGGCTCTACGGGCAATGCTTTTTATTGTCTTTCGGGTACGGCAAAGAAAAACGGTATGGAGCTTATAGCCGTTATTATGGCTTGTCCCGATCCGAAACAGCGTTTTCGCGAGGTAATGAAAATGCTGGACTACGGTTATGTGAATTACGAGCTGAAAAAGGGCGAGCCTGTCGGGAAAATAGCCGCAAGCGTGCCTATTATAGGCGGTGAGGAGGACAGCGTCAACGCTGTTGTGAAAGAAGAAGTGACGTATTTGTCCGAACGCGGCAAAACGGCACTCAAAAGCGAGACAAAGATAAATGACGGCCTGAAAGCGCCGATAAAACAGGGCGATGTGATAGGTGAGATAGTATATACCCTCGGCGATGAAAGTGCAGGCAGTTCTCCGCTTGTTGCCGAAAAAGATGTTGAACGCGCAGGCTTTGGAAAAAACGTAAAAAGATTGTTTGAATTGTGGTTTAAGGGTTGAATATCACGGCAATAATTGACAAAAAACAGCATATATGTTACAATTACAATAATATTGTTGGATCTTGAGAATAATGCAAAAAGTTCGGAAAATGAGTTCAAAACACAAAAAAAGAAAACCCAAATACAATCTTGAAAAAATAAAATACACACAGGAAGACAAAAAGCTTATCCTTGATTTTGTAAACGGCTACAAAAGTGAGGATATACTTCCGCCCAAAAACTTTTATGTGCGCAGAAAAAATGCGGTAAAATTTGTAAATACATTCGGTTCGGCGGTTGAACAGATGCTTGCTTCGGTCGGCAAAAATTTCGGCGCAGGCTTTATACTCAATATCAAAGCACTTTTTTACAAGTATTACAACATAAAAAAGTTATATCCGAATTTAACTTACGATGCGGAGGCAGAGAAAAAACTCGATCGTCTTATGGATACGGCGGCGGTGTTTGAGGCGGCAAAGCTTATGAAAGAGAAAGCTTCGCTGAAAAATCCCGCCTGTGCCGATCTGCGCCCGTTTTTAAAACATCCGGGCGCTTATTCTATGTTTTTTAACTCGGATATACGCGCGGTCATAAATATCAGTGAGTATGCCTATTCGCTTGAACAGATAGACAGCGCTCTGAGCCGCCGCTTTGACCTTGAAAGCAAACGTCAGGTCAAGCGCCGTATGTTTTACATACATGTCGGCAAAACGAACAGCGGCAAGACATACAGTTCGATACAGCTTATGAAAAAGGCTGAAAAAGGCGCTTATCTTTCGCCTTTGCGCCTGCTTGCGCTGGAGATAAGCGACAGACTCAACAGTGAGGGTGTGCCGTGCAGTTTTGTAACGGGCGAGGAAGAGCGCAGGGTAGAAAACGCAAAGCATATAGCATCGACAGTCGAGCTTGCGGACTTTGGCGAGGAATATGATGTTGCGGTAATTGACGAATGTCAGATGATAGCCGACAATTCGCGCGGCTATGCCTGGACAAGGGCTATAATGGGCATAAGGGCAGCGGAGGTCTGTCTTTGCACCGCACCCGAGGCGCTGGATGTGCTGATAAAGCTTGTGGATGCCTGCGGTGATTTTTACGAGGTCATAAACCACCGCCGCAAAACACCGCTTGAGATAGAGGACAAGCCTTTTAATATGGAGGATGTGCAGCCCGGAGATGCACTTGTTGTTTTTTCAAAGCAAAAAGTAAATGCTATCGGCGCACAGCTTATCAAAATGGGCATAGATGTGAGTGTGCTTTATGGTGCGCTGCCGTATGAAACACGCAAACAACAGTTTGAAAACTTTATAAACGGCAGATCGACGGTGCTTGTCACCACCGATGCTATAGGTATGGGTGTAAATTTGCCCGTGCGCCGTGTTATTTTTATGGAAGTTTACAAGTTTGACGGCATACGCAGCCGCCTGCTCACTTCGGGCGAGATAAAGCAAATTGCGGGCAGGGCGGGGCGCCGCGGTAAATTTGATGTCGGCTATGTTAGTGCGCACGGCGAAAAAGAACTTAAATATATAGCCAAAAACCTCAATACACGCACGCAGAAAGTCGGCGGCATTTGTGTCGGTTTCCCGAAACAGGTGCTTGATGATGAGTATGTCGGTCTTAAAAACGCCATCACGGCATGGAATTATTATGCCGTTCCCGATATATACATAAAGGAAAACCTACAGGAAGCTCTTGTAAACATTTCCCTGATAAGGCATATATATCAGCGTCTCGGCATAGAGGAAAACAAGGTCGAGATATTCGAGTTTGCCACAATGCCCGTTGATGCACGCAACCAAAGTGTGCGCAGACTGTGGTGTGACTATATGGAACAGCGCCTTTCGGGACACAGCACCTTGCGCAAACCTTATCTGAAAGACCGTTCCGTTGACGAACTGCTGACTTACAGCAAAATGCTCGATACATATTTTATGTGCGGCAGGATATGGGAGATGGAAATAGATATCCCATGGCTCAATGCAGAGAGGAAAAAATGCACCGAGAGCATAATCGAGGGTCTTATAGATGATGTGGGCAGCTATACACGTCACTGCAGCCGCTGCGGACGCCTGCTCGATTGGAATAATACGGGCTTTTACTGCGAGGAATGTGCGGCAACTTTTGGCGATAAATATGATTGACAAAATGCGAGCTTTGATGTATATTAATTATGTAGGACTTTTTATTAATCATCTAATACAAATAAGGAGAGAAAGCTATGAAATTAAAAACATTTATCGTAACACTTGCTATGACGGCAGCTATGAGCGCTGCTTGCTTTGCGCAGGATATCAGCGTAAGCATCAACGGCAATATCGTAAGCTTCCCCAATCAGCAGCCTGTTATCGTTGAGGGCAGAACTCTTATTCCCTTAAGAGGCGTTTTTGACAACATGGGTTACTCTATTGATTGGAACGGAGAAACAAAGACAGTTACACTTACAAAGGGCAGCGATACTATCACAGTTAACATCGGCGAAAGCTGCTACTACCTTAACGGCACACAGCACGCTATCGACGTACCCGCACAGATCATCAACAGCAGCACAATGCTTCCTCTTCGTGCTATCGGCGAAGCTTCGGGCTGTGAAGTTCTTTGGGATGGAGAAACAAAGATAGCTACTATCGTTGATTCATCTTCCGTAAGCACAGAACCTATCCAGGGCACCGTTTATTCAACAACACAGGCAGAAAGAGACTTTGTGACAGCACTTTCAAGCACTAATGCAGAGTTCAACACAAAGGCTGTTGAGTTTATAACTCTTTTCCAGAAGATAAATGCAGGCGGCATCCCCGATGCAGATACACTTGCAGAGGTCAGAACAAAGGCTGCCGAGATGAACGCTGCTTCTTCAAAGGCTGCACAGGCTATCGGCGCACTTTCCGCTCCCGAGAAGTACCAGAATGTAAAGGATGTAAGCGTTAAGTATATGAATTCTCTTGCAGAACTCACACAGCTTATCGTTGACGGCATCGACGGCAATATTTCTGCTGAAGAATATGCAAGCAAGCTTAACTCTATCGGTACACAGGTAGCTCTTAACGAGGCTGAATACCAGACTGTAATGAAAGCTATGTTAAATCAGTAATAGATCTTTATCCGGGGCTGTCGCATCAAATGTTCGATAGCCCTGTTTTATATGGATATAGAATTGATCGTAAGAATTGTTTTTGCCAAACCCGATATGGTGACGATAAATAATGATCTTATATTATCGACAATTGAGAAAGAGGGTATTTTTTTGAAAGAAATAAAGATAACTGATATTGAGGGCATAAAAATAGGCAATGCGCAGGATGTAGGCGGCGGTACGGGCTGTACCGTGCTTATTGCACCAAACGGCGCACCTGCGGGTGTGGATGTCCGCGGCGGCGGTCCCGCATCGCGTGAAAGTCAGCTGCTTAACCCCGTTATGTCTATGACAAAGATACATGCCGTTCTTTTGAGCGGCGGTTCGGCTTTCGGTCTTGATGCCGCAGGCGGTGTTATGCGTTTTCTTGAAGAAAAAGGCATAGGCTTTGATGTGGGTGTTACAAAAGTACCGCTTGTGTGTGCGTCCTGTCTTTTTGACCTTGTTGTCGGAGACTTCAGATGCAGACCCGATGCGGATATGGCTTACAAAGCCTGTATGGATGCCTTTGAGAAGAATTCGCCCGGGCAGGGCTGTGTCGGTGCAGGCACGGGCGCAACGGTAGGTAAGGTCAACGGTGCGGATAGTGCTTTAAAAAGCGGTCTCGGCATATATGCGGAAGAAGTAAACGGCCTGAAAGTCGGTGCGGTAGCGGCCGTAAATGCCTTCGGTGATATATTTGAAAACGGAAAGCAGATATCGGGTGCGGTAAATGCCGATAAAACGGCTTTTTTATCCACCGAGGAGGAAATGTACAAAACAGTCGTTCCCGTCAGCGTTGAAGACCGTTTTTCCGCAGGTACGAACACGACTATCTGCTGCGTGGTCACTAATGCTCGGTTCAATAAGGCGGAGATGAACAAGATCGCGGCAATGGCACAGGATGGTATGTCAAGAGCTATACGCCCCGTTCACACAGCCATGGACGGCGATACAGTCTATGCAATGAGCACGGGCAGTTTTGCAGCCGATTTGAATGTTGTGGGCACTTTAGCCGCAAGGGTGCTTGAAAAGGCTATTGCAAATGCGGCAAAAAATGCGGAGACCATGTACGGGTTTACCGCGGCAAAAGATTTGAATTTTTAAGGATATGATAGTATTTTGAACAAAACACGGATCTTAAAGGAATATTTCGGACATTCGGCTTTCCGCGGCGGTCAGGAAGAACTTGTTGACGGTATATTGAGCGGACACGATGTTCTTGGCGTTATGCCAACGGGTGCAGGCAAATCCGTGTGTTATCAGGTACCTGCACTGATGCTCGACGGTATGACGATAGTTGTTTCGCCGCTTATCTCGCTTATGAAAGACCAGGTCAGCGCACTTCGTCAATCGGGCATAAATGCAGGCTATATCAACAGTTCGCTCAATGCCGAACAGTCGCGTGCCGTTTACCGCGCCGCTTATTCGGGTGAGATAAAAATACTCTATGCTGCGCCCGAAAGACTTTTGACAGACGGTTTTCTCAACCTTTGCACACAGGTGAAAATACCGCTTGTGACAGTGGACGAGGCACATTGTATATCGCAGTGGGGTCAGGATTTTCGCCCGAGTTACCTGCGTATAGCGGAATTTATCAAAACTCTGCCCGAAAGACCCGTCACTGCGGCATTTACCGCAACTGCGACCGAACAGGTGCGTAACGATATTAAAGAACTGCTCGGGCTTAAAAAGACGATAGAGATAACAAAAGGCTTTGACCGCAAAAACCTGTATTTTTCGGTGCAGAAGCCCAAAAGCAAGTACGACTCGCTTGTGGAGCTTCTGGATAAGACACCCGATAGATGCACCATAATCTACTGTCTCACTCGAAAGACCGTTGAGGACGTGTGCCGAAAACTCAATATAAACGGCTTTAAAGCTACACGCTACCATGCAGGGCTTTCCGATGCCGAACGCAGAAAAAATCAGGATGATTTTATTTTTGACCGCAAAAATATAATGGTCGCAACAAATGCTTTCGGTATGGGTATAGATAAATCGAATGTGGGGCTTGTTGTGCATTACAATATGCCCAAAAATATGGAAAGTTATTATCAGGAAGCAGGCAGGGCGGGCCGTGACGGCAGCGATGCCGAATGTGTGCTTTTTTACAGCGGACAGGATGTGCGCACGAACCGTTTTCTTATAGATAACACGGATGATAATCCGGAGCTTACGCGCGAACAGCGCCGCGAGATACGCAGGCTCGATATAGAGCGTCTTGACAAAATGACGGGCTACTGTCTTTATACACGCTGTTTCCGCAGATATATACTCGGTTATTTCGGCGATATGGCGCCCGAAAACTGCGGCAACTGTTCAAACTGCCTTGCGGATTTTGAAACGGTGGATATGACGGTCGAAGCGCAGAAAATACTCTCCTGTGTTTACCGCCTCAAACAGCGCGGTATAGGTTTCGGCAAGACCTCGCTTGTTGATGTGCTGCGCGGCAGCCAAAATGCGAAGCTTGCAAAATATGATCTTTCCGATCTTTCTACATATGGCATAATGTCGGATGACAGCGCCGAAAACATCGGCGATATAATCGACAGCCTTATAGGCAGGGGCTATCTTAAACAAACGGGTGAGTATATGATACTTGATACTACCGAAACTTCGCCTGCCCTTGTAAGGGGAAAAATAAAGTTTATGTTCAAAAAACGCAAGCCAAAGGCGGAGGTCAGGGCACGTTCAAATGTTTACGATGTTGATTATACCCTGTTTTCACAGCTTAAAGCTCTGCGCTCGGAGATAGCAAAACGCGAAAGAACAGCGGCGTATATCATTTTTTCGGATGCCGCACTTCGCGATATGTGCAGAAAAATGCCCACGACCATAGAGGAATTTCTGGAGGTCGCAGGCGTCGGCAAACTTAAAGCCAAAAAATACGGCACCGAGTTTACGGAATGTATAAGGGATTATATAAAATAATACATAATAATACTGCGCGGCTTTTAAAGCAGGCGCAGTATTTCTTTTTTCAGCCTGCCCATTATCTTTTTTTCAAGCCTTGATATATAGCTTTGACTTATGCCCAACAGGTCGGCAACTTCTTTCTGGGTCTTTTCCCGTCCGCGGTGATTAAGCCCGAACCGCAGTTCAACTATCTCCCTTTCGCGCTCGTTCAGCTTGCTCAATGCGGTGTTGAGCAGCTGTTTATCCACCTCCCACTCAATATCTTTGTATATTATATCGGTGTCGGTGCCAAGTACATCGGCAAGCAGAAGCTCATTGCCCTCCCAATCCACATTCAGCGGCTCGTCAATGGAAACTTCTGTTTTCTGCCGTGCCGTCCGCCGCAGATACATCAGTATCTCGTTTTCTATGCAGCGTGAGGCATAGGTCGCAAGCTTTATCTTTTTATCCAATTTGAATGTGTTTATCGCTTTTATCAGACCTATCGAACCGATAGAGATAAGGTCTTCCATATTTACTCCCGTGTTTTCAAACTTTTTCGCTATATATACCACAAGGCGCAGATTTTTTTCTATAAGGGTCTTTTTTGCGGCATCAGCATTCTCACCCGAAAGCTGCGCAAGCAGTTTCGCTTCTTCCTTTGGCGGCAGCGGTGCGGGCAGGTCGGAAGCACCGCCTATGTAATATACACCTTTTCTTTTTCCAAATCCCAGAATATGCAGCAGAATTTTAAGTAACATTTTGTCCTCCTTATTAATATTTACGGTATTATTCCAAAACGTTTTTGTTGAACAGTGCGTTGAAATTTCCCTCTATCTTTTCCGCACTTATAGCTATACAGGCGTTTTCTATACGCTTTTCGCCTATGACGGCAGCGGCGTAAAAGCACAGCAGTCTTTTCCTGCCCGTTACGCTCACGCAGTCGGTGAAAAAGGTCTCGTCCGTTTCGCTTATCAGCTCCCCTGCGGCAGCTTTATCAATTATTATTACCTCTTTTCCGTTTACTTTCAGCCCGTTTCCGCTGTCGGCAAGCGCAGTGAACACGGCTTTTTTGCCGCTGTGTTCTATCACGAGCGGGTATATGCCCGATATTTCCGACAGCCTTTTGCTTTTTGCAAGTTTCTTTGTTATAAATATCATAAATGCCGCAGGTATCAGCATTATAAACTCATTTGCTCCGAAAAGCGACATCAGCCCGAGAGAGAGTGAGCCGAGTACAAAGGCTGCGATAAACACCGTCATTAGCATGGCGGCAAACTCCCGTGCGTTTTTAGGCGCAAGACACAAAAACACAGCCGCCGCAAGCGTTATATAAGAAAGCGCGGCATATATCCCAAAGACCGAAAAAAACACCGTGCAAAGCAGATCGAGAACAAGACATTTAAGAAAAATGTGCCCTGTGCCTTGCCATAACTCTGCGGCGGCGGAAATGACCGCATAATCGGCGGCAAGGGTGTATATAAAATATGTATCGGCATAAAACTGCGTAAAACTCACCTCCCATATAAAAGAATATACACCTGTCTATGTACTTTTTTTGTAAAACAGAAGTATTTTGGTTTTTAAATATACCGACAAAAAAATCTGTCATACTTGTCCTTTTTGTATCATAGATTATGACATAAAAACAAATGAGGAGGCAAACAAAATGAACATTAAAAACTTTCTGCCGCAGACTGTTTCAAGGTATATCCCCGACAGCGCACTCGATACGGTGCTTGAGGTACGTATGCGTTCGGGGCGCAGGCTTTGCATACGCTATCGGGACAGGCTTGAAGAAACGGAGCCCGAGATAACGCCGCAGATGCTCAACGAGACTCTGCAAATGATATGCGGCTACTCGCTTTACGCCTACGCAAATGATATTGCACGCGGATTTGTGACCTTTGAAGGTGCAAGGGTGGGTATAGGCGGACAAGTCATCTTTTCCGACGGCGAGAGCCGCGGTATAAGGGCGGTGTCAAGCCTTAATATACGTGCCGCACGTGAGATAAAAGGTTGTTCGGACAATATATACGACATTTTAAAAAACGGAGAAAAGATATATAACACCCTTATAGCATCACCGCCGCTTTGCGGCAAAACGACACTTTTGCGCGATATAGTCAGAAAACTCGGCAATGAGGGTATAAATGTTTCTCTCGTAGACGAGAGGGAGGAGATAGCAAGCCTTGACAGCAGCGGTGTACCGCGGCTCGATGTGGGCAGATGCACGGATGTTCTGAGCGGCTGCGACAAGCATACGGGCATAATGATGTCGTTAAGAAGCCTTGCACCGCAGGTGATAGCCCTTGACGAGATAGGCGAAAGCAGTGATGTGCCTGCCATAAACCGTGCGCTTACGGGCGGCGCGGCTGTGATATGCACGGCACACGCGGACAGCCTTAAAGCACTGAAAAACAAAAAATATATCAGACCTCTGCTTGCAGACAAGCTGTTCGAGAGGATAATCATTTTAAAAGGTATAGGCGAATATGAGATAACAGAGCTTGATGAAAAATGACGGCGCTTAAATTAACGGGGGCGGCGCTGACGGCATCGGGTGCGGTATTATACGGACTTTGGGGGCTTTTTGTGCTGAAACAAAGGCTCGATACGATAAGAAAACTGACTGCTTCTTTGCTTTACATAGTTTCGCGTATGGAGTTTTCACAGCTTTCAATTATAGAGATATTCCGCGAAATATCCGCACGCAGTGACGGAAAAGTCGGCGAAATGTTTACGGAGCTTGCAAAAGGGCTTGAAAACCGCGGGGATATTGCCGCTCTGTGGACTGAAGCCTTGCAAAAAACGCTGTATAATGCCGAGGAATGTGAAGTTTTTATGCCGCTTGGGCTTTGCCTCGGTATGACGGATATAAATGTGCAGTTAAAGACGGCGCAAATGGCGGTCAATGATGCGAGGGAATACGAAAAAAGCTTACGTGAGCGCATTGAACGCTACAAAGCGGTAGATATGCGGCTGCGTATGATGTGCGGTGCGGCTGCTGTCATACTGCTGATATGAGGCTCTACTATGCAGGTCGGACAGCTAAGCCGCCGTCCGACCCGTCGTCTGCGTGCATCAAAGATACACTTGCAAGCCTGTAAAGTCTGCGATGCTGATAATGTCGGTAAAAGTGTCAAAAGGGGCTTGATTGCTGATTTTCAAGTGAATTATAATACGACAGCCCCTCTTACTGTAAAATACTTATTTGATGATTGATTATATGAGGTGCAGATATGAACATAGATATAGTATTCAAGATCGCTGCCGTGGGCATACTTGTGGCGGTGCTCAATCAGGTGCTTATCCGCGCAGGGCGTGAGGAGCAGGCTATGATGACTACGCTTGCGGGGCTTGTGGTGGTGCTGTTCTGGGTGATAAACTACATCAGCCAGCTTTTCCGCGCGGTCGAGACCCTGTTTCACCTTTGACGGGGCACGGCTATGGATATTTTCAGAATATCGGCTTTTATACTGTGTGCGGTCGTTTTTATCTCTGCGCTCGATAAATATACGCCGTGGGCGGCTCTGCTCATTTCGGTGAGCGCAGGCGCTCTTGTGATACTGTATATAATGCCGCAGATAACACGCTTGGTCGCACAGATGAACGAGCTTTTTGCCGCAGTGGACGGCGGAAGCGGTTATGCGGCGCTGCTTTTGCGTGTTACGGGTATTTCGTTTGCGGCGCAGATGACTTCACAGATATGCGTGGATGCAGGACAAAAGGCCATGGGTGATAAAATAGAACTTGCGGCAAGGGTGTTTATTGCAGTCTGCACTCTGCCGCTCATCTCGGATATGATGAAGCTTATCACATCTTTTCTTGGGGGTTGAAAAATGCGGAAGATATGTGTGTTTTTACTTCTTGTACCGCTGCTTGCAATGCTGTTTTCGTCAGGCTGTCTTGCGGAGGACGTGGATCACTACGATATTTTTGAGATGCAAAAGCTTGAAGAATACGGGGATATGCGTGGCATATTCCAAAAGGTATCAAAGGGCGATATAAGCGGCGCACTTGAAAACCTCGATATAAAAAAGCTTTTTGTACGGGGGCTGAAGGATAATGCGGATATAATGCGTTCGCTTATCATTATCTGTCTTGTAAGCGGCATAGTCAGAACGCTGGAACTTGGCAGCGGTGATGCAGGCCTTGTTGCGGCACATATCCTTTCGGCAGGTCTTTGTCTTAAAGTGCTGAAAAATCAGATGCTTCTGCTGAAAGATTTTTCGGATATTTTTCTGGCGTTTTCTTCGGCGGCTGTGCCTGTTGCGGCGACAGTGCTTGCCGTAAGCGGCAATGCGGTATTGAGCGGCGGTGCGGGTCTTATGTACGGTGCCTGTACGGCAGCGGCTGCCGCGGTAAAACTGCTTGTGATACCCTGCGTGGCTTTTTATGCCGTCTGCAAAACCGTGAACTGCCTTGCACCGCGAGGTATGCTCACAAGGCTCTCAAAGCTTATTTACGGTACGGTCACTGTCGGTATGCGCGCCTCGGGCATAGTACTTTGTTCGGTGCTTGCTCTGCAAAAAACTGCGGCAGCGGGTGCAGACAGTCTTGCAAGAAAAGCGACGGTATCTGCCGTAAAAGCCGTGCCCGTGGTGGGCGATGTCTTTGCGGCGGGCGCAGACGGTGTTATGGCTATGCTTACGGGCGTTAAAAACAGTTTCGGTGCGGCAGTTATTATACTTATGCTTATAAACAGTATAGCACCGCTTACAAATCTGCTTGCTTCGGCATTTATGTTCAGGATAACGGCAGCTTTGACCGAGCCTGTGGGGGATAAAAGCATCTGCGGAATAATAGACGGTGCAGGTGATGCCGCTATGCTGATGTTTACCGCAGGGCTGTGCCTTATGCTGATGTTTGTGGGCGGTGCGGCGGTGCTGCTTATGGGTACTGCGTGAAAGAGGGTGATAATTATGATGGATACTGTGCGGCAGTATATACAAAACATTGCCTGCTTTACACTGTTTGCACTGTTTTTACAGCTGCTTATCGGCGATACGGGCAGGCAGGGCATAAACTTTATTCTTGGCGTGATGCTGCTTTTGCTTATCTGCCGACCGCTTGAAGTGCTTTTTCACACAGAGCTGACTTTTCCCGTGGAGTTTGCCCGGATGTCCGTACAGGACACGGAGACTCTGCGCGAGGAGATGATAACAAACGGCATTAAAGCCGAACTTGAACAGGAACTTGTGCGCCGCACGAATGCACAGCGTGCGGAAGTTGAACTGAATGATGACGGCAGTGTCGGAAGCGTTGTGCTTTTTAATGCCGATCCATCGCAGGCGGAGACTGCCGCGCTTTTATGCGGTACGGAAAACATAATTTTTTCGGAGGAATGATATGCCAAATTTCGACAATAAAAAGATACAGCAGATAATATATATAGTTTTTATAACGGGGGCTGCGCTTATGCTTCTTTCGAGGCTCGATTTTTCGCCAAAGCCCGAAGAAAAGCCCGTTCAGCAGCAGACAGCGCCCGTTGAAGACAATACGGAACTGCGTTTGCAGCGTATTTTAAGGACCGCCGAGGGGGTAGGTGAGGTGCGTGTGCTGATAAATTACGGAACAAGCGTTACAAAGTCTGTGGCACGCAACAAGGAAGAGGTGATAGGCGAAAACGAGAAAAGCTATAAAGAAGATGTGGTCATGGGCAGTGACAGTCAGCCCGTGGTGCTGCGCGAAAACTCGCGCGAGATATGCGGAGTGCTGATAGTTGCCCAGGGTGGCGGCAATGCGGAGGTAAGGGCAAGGATAATTTCTGCGGTTCAGGCATTATTGGGCATAGAGGCGCATAAAATAGAAGTACTAAAAATGAAACAGTAGGAGGATATTATTGATGAAATTAAAGAAAAACCAGATAGTTATAACTGCGCTTGTGGCTATGATAGGCGCGGCGGGGTATTTGAACTACATAGACACCCATCCGCAGGTGAGTGAAGTGATGCTCACGGACGAGAGTGACCTTGCTATGGTGTGGGACGGTGACACGGCTTCGGCAGTGGATGAAAATGCGGATATAGCCGTTGAAGATACCGCCGAGGCCGAAACGGGTACGACGGGTGACGGACAGTCGGCGGCAAATACCGAAAATGCAGGTGAAGCGGTGTTTGTAAACAGCAGTATGGACACGGGGTATTTTGTTCAGGCAAAACTCGACCGTGAACAGGCACGCGCAAGGGAAAAAGATATGCTCAATTCAATGCTGTCAAATGACAGTATGGATCCCGAGGGCAAGAACAATGCCGCAAATGCCATGCTTGAGATACAAAAACGTATTGAGCGCGAGACCGCTGCGGAAGCCATGATAGAAGCAAAGGGCTTTAAAGAGGTGTATGTGCGCATAGATGATGATACGGTCGATGTGGTGGTAGACCGCAGTGAACTTACCGATGCCGAGGTGGCGCAGATAGAGGATATCGTCAAGCGCAAAACGGGCATGGCAAGCGATAAGATAAGAATAAGCCCTTTGAAAAAATAAGGGCGGAAACAATATAAAAAATGCTTTGAAAATAATTCTTTACAATTCGTTTTCTTTGTTATATAATCAAATATGTTGCGGATAACTTTTGGTTTATATCCGGAGGAAACGATATGAACGAACTGATAAAACAGGCTATAGCGCGCTGCAGCGGTCTGCCCGATGTACTCACGCTTATGCTTATATCTGTTATGCCTATGTTCGGCATCAGGGGCGGTATGGCTGCATCGTATTTTTTGCAGACCCCGATAGTCACAGCGGTATTGAGCTGCATAGCGGGCAATTTCATACCCGTGCCGTTTATCTTTTTGTTCGGGCGGAAGTTAAAGGACTGGATGAAAGAAAAACACATCTTTCACAACGCTATCTCGCGGCTTGAACAAAAGGCAGGGGAAAACGGCGGTCTTATCGAAAAATACGGGTTTTGGGGCATAATCTTGTTTATCGCTCTGCCGCTTCCGGGCACAGGCTCGTATATGGGCGCATTTATAGCTTCGCTCTCTCGGCTCACCGTCAAAAAAGCAATGACCGCCATTGTCTGCGGTATGCTGCTTTCGGGTATTATTATGGGCGTTATCGTAAGAATACTGCCTACAGTTTAGTTTTTACAAAGGAGAAATTATGGAAAATCTTGTAAGAAGTGCTATTGAATTTTTAAACGGTCTCGGACTCTCGCCCGAAGGCGTGGTGTTTTTTATATCCATGCTGCCGCTGCTTGAACTGCGCGGCGGTATACTTGCGGCATCGTTTTTACAGGTGGATTATCTGCGTGCGGCGCTTATCTGCCTCGTGGGCAATATCATCCCCGTGCCGTTTATACTGCTTTTTATCACACCTGTTTTTGATAAGCTCAAAAAAACAAAGCTTTTCAGACCTCTTGTCGAGAAGATAGAAAAAAAGGCTATGGGCAAAAGCGAGTCCATACAAAAATACGAATTTATGGGTCTGCTGCTTTTTGTGGGCATACCGCTTCCGGGTACGGGCGCATGGACAGGCGCACTGATAGCATCGCTGCTTGATATAAAGCTCAAAAAAGCCGTTCCCGCAATATTCCTCGGCATAATGCTTGCACTTGTGATAATGAGCCTTATAGGCTACGGCATACCTTTGGCAATAAGCTACCTCGGCAGCCGATAAAGAGTTTTATTGTAATTTATTTCCGGGGGATATGAATATCATTGACAGCCCGAGGCTGTGCTATCGTATAAAAGTAAAAATCGGTGAGGGCGTGTAATTCCTCACCGATTTTTTTGTGGATTTATAAAAAAATGAGGGAACTCAAAGAATTGTATGATTGACTATTATGCGACGATGTTGTATAATTAAAATAATTATTATAATTTAATACATTAAAAAAAGGGGGAATTTTAATGTTACCTAAAATCATTATAGCGGCAGTTGCCATTTTTGTTTTTGTACTGCTGCTTGTACTTGGTTATGTGCAGTCACCGCCCGATAAGGCGCTTATCATTTCGGGTCTGCGCAAAACGCCGCGTGTACTTATCGGCCGTGCAGGCTGGAAAGTGCCGTTTTTTGAACGCAGGGACCTGCTTAACTTAAAGCTTGTTTCCATTCAGGTGCAGACTTCGTCGGAAGTGCCTACCGCCGATTACATCAATATTTCGGTCGATGCTGTCGCAAATGTAAAAATAAGCAACGATCCCGAAATGCTCAGTCTTGCGGCGCAGAACTTCCTTAATGCACCTACCGAATATATCGCCTCTGTTGCACGCGAAGTGCTTGAAGGCTCACTGCGTGAGATCGTCGGCGGTATGCCTCTTGTTGATATGGTGCAGAACCGTGAGGCTTTCAACCAGAAAGTTGCGGAGTCGGCAGGCCCCGATCTTCGTAAAATGGGTCTTGAAGTTGTCAACTTTAATGTGCAGAACTTTGTTGACCGCAACGGTGTTATTGAAAACCTCGGTATCGACAATGTTGTGAAGATAAAGAAAACGGCGGAGATCGCACGTGCGGAGAGTGAACGTGATATCGCCATAGCAAAGGCAAATGCTCAGAGAGAAGCGGAACAGACACGTATCGACACACAGACGGATATAGCACAACGTCAGAATGACCTTGCCATCAAGCAGTCAGAGCTTAAAAAAGAGGCTGATGTCAAGCAGGCCGAAGCAGATGCGGCATATACCATCCAACAGGAAGAACAGCGTAAGACTATTGAGGTCACACGTTCAAATGCCGATATTGCAAAGAGAGAAATGGAAGTTTCTCTTATGACAAAAGAAGCGCAGGTCAAGGAACAGGCGCTCAATGCGGAGATAAAGAAAAAGGCGGATGCAGAGCTTTACAAGCGTCAGCAGGAAGCCGAAGCAAAGCGTTATGAAATGGAGAAAGAGGCAGAGGCTTTAAAGGCGAAGGCAGCCGCAGAAGCAACGGCTATGCGTGCAAAAGCCGAGGCAGAGGCTGAAGCTATCAGAATAAAGGGTGAAGCGGAAGCGGCAGTTATCAAGCAGAAAGCAGTCGCGGAGGCAGAGGGTATCGACAAAAAGGCGGAAGCTATGAAAAAAATGGGCGAAGCCGCTATTTTGGAAATGTATTTCAACATCCTGCCCGAAGTTGTTAAAAATGCCGCAGAGCCTTTAAGCAAGGTCGAAAAGATAACAATGTACGGCGAAAGCGCTTCTTCAAAGCTTACGGGTGATATCATCAATACGGTCACAAAGGTGACGGACGGCGTGAAAGAAAGCACGGGCGTTGACCTTGCAAGTGTTATTTCGGGCTTTTTGGGCGGCAATGCCGCAGGCAAGCTCAAAGATATAATAGAAAGCAAAAAAGATGATGCCGAAAGCGAAGCCGCTGTTACGGAAGAATAATAGTTTTTGAAATATAAACGGGAAAAGAGGCATATAATTATGAAAAGATTTATAATACCGTTTTCAATTATGCTTATGCTGTCGGGCACGGCAGTCTATGCCGATGATCCTATCACAGTGCGCATAGACGGTGATGCGGTCGATTTTTCGGAATATGACAATGTGCTGCCGTATATAGAAAGCGGCAGAACGATGATGCCTATACGCGCCGTTGCGGAGAGTCTTGGCGCAAAGGTGGACTGGGATGCCGATAACGAGATAGTGACGATAGACGACCGCATTGAGCTTGAAGTGAACAACGATGTTGCAATTGTGGACGGTAAACAGGTGATAATGGACGTTCCTGCGGAAATACGCAAATCAAGGACATTTGTGCCGCTGCGTTTTGTGTCGGAAAATATGGGCGCAAAAGTCAGCTGGGATAATGACACAAGAACCGTTAAGATCTTTACACCCGAGGACAGCAAGCCCGAAACACAGACACAAACACAAACGCAGACTCCTGCCGCAGATCCCGAAAAGGAGGGCGTTTTCCTTAACACGGTATATATGGGTGTAAAGGGCTACGGTACACAGTCTGCAAACACAAAGGATTATTTTGTGCATCGTTTCTTCTGTGACGGCTGTGTTATAGAATATCAGGTGCTGCGTGACGACAGCTACAGTCTGCAAAACAAGCTTGCAGAGGGCTATGTATACAATGTTAAGGTGGAAAACGGTGTTATCACGGACATTGACGAGGCGGCTGCCACGGTCGGCGTTATTGACGAGGTGGGCAGTGATACCATAACTTTGCAGGGGATGAACCGTGCGATGAAACTGCCGTCTGTTTATAAAGTAACATCTTCGGCAGGCAGTGTAAAGGTTGAAAAGGTCACTCCGAAAAAGGGCGAGAGTATAAGGATATATTCGGCCGAAACGGCATATATCGGCGCTTCTGACGAGTTTAAGCCTGTTGTGAGCGGTCAGGCGGGTACAAGGACTGTAAAGAACTTCCTTACTACCGCTATGGAGCCTGTGGGTCACACACTCTATGTTTTCGGCGGCGGTTGGAATTGGCAGGATAACGGTGCTTCCGCACAGAGTACTACAATAGGTGTGCCGCAGAAATGGGTCGAGTTTTTCGATAAAAACGATGCGGACTATACCTACCGCACCGAAACGGGCTCGGAGACATACTATCCGCATAACGGTGTAAACCAATATTATTATGCGGGTGCTGACTGTTCGGGCTATATCGGCTGGGCTGTTTACAACACGCTTAACACACAAAGCGGCGGCGAGGGCTGTGTTATGGCATCTACGCAGATGGCAAAGACCTTTGCCGACAAGGGTCTCGGTACATGGACGCAGGATGTGCGTCTTGACAGCTTTAAACCGGGCGATATAATGAGCATGAACGGTCATGCGTGGATATACCTCGGCGGTTGTGCCGACGGCAGCGCTGTAATAATGCACTCTACACCGTCTGCAAGCGTGAACGGCAAAGAGGGCGGCGGTGTGCAGCTTACCGCACTCGGCAGTGAAAGCAGTCAGGCATATACGCTTGTAAAGCAGTATATGACAAAGTATTTCCCCGAATGGTCGAAGAGATACACACCTACAGCCAAAGATGCCAACAGCTACTTATCGTTTTCGGGCGAGACGGCAGGCCGATTTACATGGACTGCACTGAACGACCCCGATAATTACGCAGGCAAGGATGCAGAGGCTATTTTGAAAGATATTTTCGGAGAATAATTATGTTTTTGGGGCTGCCGCACTGAAATTGCGGCGGCTCTTTTTTTGTTCATTCGGTTTGTCTTATCTCTCTTATGCCCATTATCACAAGAAACGCCCCGAAAAAGCGTTTGAGTATCTCATTATCTGTTTTTACCGCTATCACTGCTCCCGCAATACAGCCTATAATGCCGAAAACTATCATATATTTCAGCATACCCGTTTCAAGCCTGTTGTTTTTCTTGTGGTCATAAAGTGCGGCAGCTGCTGTCGGCATAAAACACAGCAGATTTATCAGCTGCGCCGTTTTTTGCTCAAAACCAAGCAGCAGTGTGAGCGCAGGTATGAGTACGGTGCCTCCTCCTATGCCCATACCGCCGATAACGCCCGAAAGAAAGCCGAAAAGTATCAGCAAAATATCACCTCTTGTAAAAAAGTCAGAAAAGCATTCTTATGCCGCTTATTATCATTACCGCACCAAAAACGATATGCAGTGTGCGGCTTTTTATTTTTCCAAGCAGGCGCGCACCCACAATGCCACCCGTAAAACCGCCGATGCCTGCAAAAATCACACTTTGCCACGGTATCCCCATATCCTTGAAATAAATAAAACCGCTGACTGCGCAAAGCGGCAGTATAACGGCTATGGCACTTGCGTGAGCTTTCTGCGGTTCTGTTTTCAAAAATTTTTCAATACACGGTACTATCACCGTACCGCCTCCGCTGCCGAAAAAGCCGTTGCACAGTCCTGCGGCAAGGCTGAACAGGACTGCGGCTATCTTTTGCTGCATTTTTCATCACCAAAGTTAGTCTGCCGCTTTTGCGGCTTTTTATACCGTAACCATTTTTCGTGTTTCTCATAATATGTAGTATACAAAGCGAAAGGAGAACTGAAAAATGAATAACGGTTTATTGGAAAGCCTTTGCCGCCACATAGGCGAAACGGTAACGGTATTTACGGCAAGCGGCGGTATGTCGGGCAGCGGCTTTACGGGCGTGCTCGCAGGTGTTGACGGATGCAGCATCAAGCTTATTTGCAGCTTTGGCGCAGCGCCTTCCTGTCCTCTCGGCAGCGCATGCAATAATTTTTCAAACAGAGGAAACCGCGGCAGCTGGGGCTGCGGCAATGTGCTCGGCTCTGTAACGGTGATCCCTGTTGATAAGATCGTGAGCTTCACTCACAACGCATTATAAAACAAAACTTCTCTCCCTGCCGCGGCGAACCCGCGGCTTTTTTACAAAAAAAGACGGGAACCGCATTTCCCGTCTTTTTGTATATCAGAATAATGATATTAAATTGTATGTACTGTTCATGCTTGACATTGCTGCTGCGCCGCCAAGAAGAACGAACCATAATACCTCAAGCACGATAACGATAGCAAGCCAGATAAGTGCGGCCTGGAAATAAGTCTTCTTGCTTGGATTTACGTTTGAACCGAATGCCCATACAAACATCATAACGATGTTAACACAGGGAATGCACATTATAAGCATAGTTATCATCCAGTCTTTCAATGTCATATGTTCATATTCCATGACATACCCTCCTTAATTGATTAATAATATTGTTTTGTGTATATTCCAAAGGCGGCCTTTCGGGGAAGTAGAGATACATCCTGCAAAAGTACGCCAATATACCGATAATGATGATAGCTGCCATAGCTCCGCCGAAAAGCTTTATCCTTTCATCCAACTTTATGTATCTGCGGTATGAAAAGAACAGACAGTAGGCTATGACAAGCGGCATAACGGGCTGATACCACAGCGCGGTCTTGAAGTCGAACCTTAAAAGTGCCTCAAAGCTTCTTGTAGTGCCGCAGGCAGGGCAGGGATAGCCTGTAACTATGCGCAGCGGACAGCAGGTGCCGAAAATGCGGTCGAGTATCACGCACACCATAACGGCAATAAACAGCCCAAGCCAATAATTTTTTATATCCTGCTTTAAAAGCTTCATTGCGTTTCGCCAAGCCGCCTTTCAAGTTCAAGAACGATGTCGCTCATTTTTATTTCAAGCGCAGCGGATATACGGTAAAGCGTTTCAAGTGTCGGCTTGCGCTCGCCGCGCTCTATCGCGCTCAAATGAGTTCTTGCTATATCGGCAAAACCGCTTAAAACTTCCTGCGATACACCCTTTTTTCTGCGCAGATCAGCAATTACGTTTCCGACAGTTTTCGGGTCTAAAGTGGTCTTGTCCACAAAAACACACTCCTTTAATGTATTTTCGATAAAAAACTACATTATTAACTTTATTATACAATAAAAGTTGTAAAATTGTCAATATATATGTATTTAAAAATTAATAAAAATTAATAAAAATTCAGAAATTATTGAATAACAGTTGAAAATACCTGTTGAAATGCAATAAAAAAAGGGGCTGTCGCATTAAGAATATGATAATACTTAATGGTTCAGCCCCTTATATTGTCTATTTCCTGTTAAATGTAATTTTTTATT
>ODAJ012185789.1_pt1 | contig 32491 bp, 30 predicted proteins | sample 1539241 | NCBI WGS metagenome assembly ODAJ01 (sample SAMN02144231, study PRJEB22623) | gut metagenome | biome: sheep rumen | host: Ovis aries | place: New Zealand
AAATCTAAAGCAAAGACGGACCATCAAGCGCATCCGTCGGACGTGAATCAAATATCAGAAGGAGCCTCCCCAGACCCCTTCAATATTATCCGATTTATTTTAGTCCTTCTTTGGTGTTATGTCAAGTGAAAATTCTCGATGCGGGCAAGGCTGTCCCCTGCCCGCATCCTTTCCTCCGCCTGGGTCAACACCGCTCCAGTTCCACAGCGCCGTCGCGCACCAGGGCTGCCACCCGGTCGCCGGAGCGGAGCTTCCCCGCCAGCAGCAGCTCCGCCGCCCGATCCTCCAGGCAGCTCTGCACCGCCCGGCGCAGCGGCCGGGCGCCGGATTTTTCGTCGCTGCCCCGGCGGGCCAGGAAGCGGGCCGTCTCCTCCGGCACCTCCAGCTCCAAGCCCAGCCCGGCAAAGCGGGCGCGCAGCTCCTCCAGCAGGTTCCGGGTGATCTGCAGCAGCTCCTCCTGGCCCAGGCGGTGAAACACGATGATCTCGTCCACTCGGTTGAGAAACTCCGGGCGGAAGGTGGCGCGCAGCTCCTCCATGACCTGGCGGCGCATCTGCCCCTCGTCCCCCGGCGCCTCGGTGCCGAAGCCCAGAGGGCTGCGGCCCTCCGTGATGGCCTTGGCCCCCACGTTGGAGGTCATGACCACCACGCAGTTGCGAAAATCCACCTTCCGGCCGGCGGAATCGGTCAAATGCCCGTCATCCAGGATCTGCAGCAGCAGGCTCCATACGTCCTCGTGGGCCTTTTCGATCTCGTCGAACAGCACCACGGACCAGGGCTTGCGCCGCACCCGCTCCGTGAGCTGACCCCCGTCCTCATAGCCCACATAGCCCGGAGGCGAGCCGATCAGCCGGCTGACAGAGTGCTTTTCCATATATTCCGACATGTCGATGCGCACGATGGCGTTTTCATCCCGGAAGACAGCCGCCGCCAGGGCGCGGCAGAGCTCGGTTTTGCCCACCCCCGTAGGTCCCAGGAACAGGAAGCTCCCCACCGGACGCCTCGGGTCCCGCAGACCCACCCGGCTGCGCCGGATTGCCCGGGCCACGGCGGAAACCGCCTCATCCTGGCCGATGATCCGCCGCCGCAGGACTTCCTCCAGATCCCGCAGGGCGGCGCTCTCGTCCTCATCCAGCCCGGTGACCGGAATCCCCGTCCAGAGGGAGGCCACGCCCGCCACCTCCGCCGTGCCCACCCGGCCGCCCCGGCGCTTTCCGGAAACCTGCAGAGCGGCGGCCGCCTCGTCCAGCAGGTCGATGGCCTTGTCCGGCAGAAAACGGTCGTGGATGTAGCGCACGGAGAGGGCGTAGGCCGCGTCCAGCGCCTCGTCGCTGATCTCCACGCCGTGGTGCTGCTCCAGGCCGGGCCGCAGGGCCCGCAGCATATTCAGGGTCTGCTCCTTCCCCGGCTCGGACACCGTCACCGGCTGGAAGCGCCGCTCCAGGGCGGCGTCCTTCTCGATGTGGCGGCGGTACTCCTCCGGCGTGGTGGCGCCGATGATCTGCACCTCGCCCCGCCCCAGGGCGGGCTTGAGGATGTTGGCAGCGTCGATGGCCCCCTCGGCGCTGCCCGCGCCGATGATGGTGTGCAGCTCGTCGATAAACAGGATCACGTCCCCGGCCCGCTTCACGTCCTTCAGTACGGATTTGATGCGCTCCTCAAAGTCGCCCCGGTACTTGGTGCCGGCCAGCATGGCCGGAATGTCCAGCGAGACGATGCGCTTGCGGCGCAGCTCCTCCGGCGCGTCTCCCCGGGCCACCCGCAGGGCCAGGCCCTCGGCCACGGCGGTTTTGCCCACGCCGGGCTCCCCCACCAGGACCGGGTTATTCTTGCTGCGGCGGGCCAGGATCTGCACGGCGCGGCGGATCTCCTCGCCCCGGCTCACCACCGGGTCCAGCCGCCCCTCGGCGGCCATGGCGGTGAGATCCCGGCTGTACTGATCCAGCACCCGGGTGTCCGCGCGGCGCACGGTTCTCGCCGCCCCCACCTGGGGCCGCCCGTCAGAGACCGGATGACCGAAGATGGCGGCGATATCGGTATAGACGTCGTTCAGGTCCAGGCCCTGCTCCCGCAGGACCTGCGCCCCGCCGCAGTCCGGCAGGCGCAGCACGGCAAGCAGCAGATGCTCCGTACCGATGAAGCCCTGGCGCAGGGCCGAGGCCTCCGAGGCAGCGATCTCCATGGCCTCCCTGGCATTCCTGCTCAGGCCCAGGACCGGCCCTCCCGCAGCGCCCTCGCCGTTCATCCGGCGAACGGCGTCCCGCAGGGCGGGCAGACTGAGCCCTCGGCGCAGCAGCACCCTGGCCCCCAGGCTTTCGCTCTCCTCCAGGATGCCCAGCAGCAGATGCTCTGTGCCCAGGCAGCTGTGGCCCAGCTCCCGGGCCGCGAGCCTGGCGTTCTCCATCGCGGTCTCCGCCTTTTGCGAAAACTTTTCGTTGCTTTTCATGCGCGCCTCCTTCGGAAGGGAACGCGGGCCGCGGCCCGCGTTGTCCGGTATAAAACGCTTGTTTTCCAGCGTTTTATACGTATTATTATCCCGCCGCTGCCGCGCCGAATGGGGCGAAAAGCGGTGGGCAGAGAAAATTATCTCCACATTTGCCGGCTTTTAACAGTTTCGCAAAAAGATGCTATTGATTTTTAAAAAAGATGTGCTACAATGATGCCACAAATGGCCGAAAAGGGCCAAATTCATACAAAAGTGGAGGGAATTCCATGCCGTACGTTATTACTGACGAGTGCCTGTCCTGCGGTTCCTGCGCCGCTCAGTGCCCCGCTGAGGCCATTGATATGGGCGATCTGCACTACGAGATCGACCCCGACAAGTGCCTGGAGTGCGGTTCTTGTGCTGCTCAGTGCCCCGCCGAAGCCATCGAGCTGGCCTGATCAACAGACATACAAAAAGAGCTGGGCGAACGCTCAGCTCTTTTTGTTTTGACGGAAAGGATCTTTTATGGGAACGGAATTGATGCTCTGGCCCGGCGGGCCGGTTTTTCTCCCCGCGCCCCACGCGCCCCTGGGCACCGACAGCATCCTCCTGGCCGACTTCGTCCGGGCCGCCGGGGCGAAGCGGGGCGTGGACCTGGGCTGCGCCTCCGGGATTCTGAGCCTGCTGCTCCTGTGGCGGGAGCCGGGACTGCACATGACCGGACTGGAGCTGAACAGCTCGGCGGCGGAGCTGGCAAGGGAAAACATGGCGCGCAACGCTCTCTCCGCCCGCAGCGCCATGCTCCCCGGAGATATCCGGGAGCACAGGAGCCTGCTTCCCGCCGGGGGCTTTGATCTGGCGGTGTCGAACCCGCCCTATTTCCCGCTGGGCGGCGGGGCCCTTTCGCCGGATGCCGCTCGGGCCGCCGCCCGGGGAGAGACGGACTGCAGCCTGGAGGAGCTCTGCGCCGCGGCGGCCTGGCTGCTGCGCACCGGCGGGAGCTTCTTTCTGGTCTACCGGCCGGAGCGGCTGGCGGAGCTCTTTTGCCGCATGAGCGCCGCGGGGCTGGAGCCCAAGCGGCTGCGCCTGGTCTGCCACCGGGCAGAGAGCCGGCCCAGTCTGGCGCTGGTGGAGGGCCGCCGGGGCGGGAAGCCGGGGCTCAGCATCGAGCCCGCCCTGGTGATGACGGATGCGCAGGGGCAGGAGAGCGCCGAGATCCGGCGGATCTATCACCGGGACCGCTAACGATACACAGCAAAACCAGCCATTCGCTGTCAGAGCGATGGCTGGTTTTCGTCTGTATGGATGTCCGCCAGGGTCCCATACAAATCAAAGATGCAGACGCCGTGCTGCGCGGGACGCCGTCCGCCTGCTGTCCGCGCGATCAAACGCGGCCTCTCAGCTTCATGATGCACTCGGAGCAGACATTGCGGCCCTTGTAGCTCACCAGGTCCCGGGTGCTGTCGCAGAAAACGCAGCTTTGCTGATATTTGCGGAGAATAATGCTGTCATCCTCCACATATATCTCTAACGCATCTTTTTCTTCAATATCCAAGGTGCGGCGAAGCTCAATGGGCAGGACGATCCGTCCCAATTCGTCGACCTTTCGGACAATGCCGGTAGATTTCATACCGAGGCTCCTTTCGTTGGCAAACAGGTCGTTCGCCTATTGTCGACAGTATACACACTCTTCTCGCTCTGTTCAACTGATATTTTAGAGAACCCTTGAAAAGACTGGATTTTTTGGGAAGGAGGGCTCTTTCGTGCTGGGCAAACTTCTGGTCGGAATGTATCTGCTTTCCATTCTTGCCGCGGCGCTGACCGGCTCGGCCGAGGCCGCCGGGGCGGCAGTGATGGAGGGGGCGCAGGCCGCGATTTCCTTCGTGCTGCAGATCGCCGGGGCGATCTGTCTGTGGAGCGGCGTGCTGGAGCTGCTGGAGCGCTGCGGCGTCGCAGCGGGCCTCTCCCGGGCGCTTCGGCCGCTGCTGCGCCGACTTTTCCCCCGCAGCAGCGGAAACGAGGAGATCCTCTCCGCCCTGTCGGAAAACGTCAGCGCCAATCTCCTGGGGCTGGGCAACGCCGCCACCCCCGCGGGAATTCGGGCCGCCCGGGGCATGGCGGCCATGGGCGCCACCGCGGCGGACGAGCTGTGCCTGCTGGTGGTGCTGAACACCGCCTCGCTCCAGCTGCTGCCGGCCATGATCGCCTCGGTGCGGGCGGCGGCCGGGGCCGCCTCCGCCTTTGATATCCTCCCGGCGGTGTGGATCTCCTCTGCCTGCTCCGTCTGCTGCGGACTGGCCGCGGCGGCACTGTTCCGGCGCCTGTGGCGATGAAGGACCTTGGGGCGCTGACCGCGCCGCTGCTGATCTCCTGCGCCATGCTGGCGGCCCTGCTGCACGGCGTTGACGTGTACGACGCCCTGCTTACCGGGGCCAAACGGGGGCTCAAAACCGCGGTGGATATTCTCCCGGCGATGCTGGCTCTGTTTCCGGCGATCTATCTGCTGCGGGCGGCTGGCATGCCGGAGCTTCTGGGCAGCAGTCTCGCGCCGCTGCTGAACGCCCTTGGGGTTCCGCCGGAGACGGCGCCGCTGATGCTGCTGCGTCCCCTGTCCGGCAGCGGCGCGCTCTCCGTTGCCACGGATATCATCAGTCGCTGCGGGCCGGATTCCCTGCCCGGCCGGACCGCGGCGGTGATGCTGGGCTCCAGCGAGACCACCTTCTATGTGGCGGCGGTGTATTTTTCCGCCGCCGGGATCCGGCACAGCCGCTGGGCCATCCCCGCGGCCCTCTGCGCGGATTTGGCCTGCTTCTTCTCCTCCGCCTGGATCTGCCGCCTGCTCTGGGGCTGACTTGGCAAACTGTCCGATCTGTGGTAGACTGGGCAAAAACCGAAGGAGCGCGCTATGAAAAAGATTCTTGGTCCCCAGGGCTGGCGGGGCTTTCTGCTGGACCTGCTGTTTCTTCTGCTGGGCACGGTGCTGGTGGGCCTGCCCATCGCGGTGTTCACCGTTCCCAATGACATTGCCCCCGGCGGGGTATCGGGCCTTGCCACCGCCCTGGCCCATCTGACGCCCCATATCAGTGTGGGCGCCTGGGCGCTGCTGCTGAATGTTCCGCTGCTGATTGCCTGCTGGCGGCGCATGGGCCTGCGCTCCCTTGTGCTGACACTGCTGGCCACGGTGCTGCTTTCCGGCTTCATCGACCTGTTTTCCGCCCTGCTGCCGGGCTATACCAACAATCCGCTGCTGGCCGCCGTGGCGGGCGGGGCCATCAGCGGCTTCGGCATCGGGCTGCTGTTCCTGCGGGGCATCAGCACCGGCGGCACGGATCTGGCGGCGCTGCTGCTGAAAAAGGCCCTGCCCAACATCCCCTCCGGCACCATGCTGCTGGCGGTGGACGGGCTGGTGGTGGCCATCGCGGTGCTGGTGTTCAAGGACATCGAGGTCGCGCTCTACTCCACCATTGCCATTGTGGTCTCCTCCAAGGTCATTGACGCCCTGGCCCAGGGCGTGGACTATGCAAAGGTCATCTATACCATCACCGAAAAGGGCGAGGAGGTCTCCCGGGCGCTGAACGAGAAGACCATCCGGGGCACCACGGTGATCCCCGCCACCGGCGGCTGGACCGGAGCGGACAAGCAGATGGTCATCACTGTCACCCGCCGAAACGTGCTGGCCCAGACCCTGCGCGTCATCAAGGAGGCGGACCCGGCAGCCTTCACCTTCGTCACCGATTCCACCGAAGTCCACGGCGAGGGCTTCAAGAGTTTTGAGCCTTGACGCTGATATCTGACAGGAATCCCGAATCCTCTCCGCCTTCCTGTTTTTCATATCAGAGCTGTTTTCAGAAAGAGGATCGGCACACACAAAACGCACAGAAAGCGTTTTATGTGTGCCGATCCTCATGTCTTTTCCGGAGCGGAGGAGCGCTTCTGTTCTTCGGCCTCCCGAGCCTGGAGGCGATATCGCTCGATCATCCGGCGGACGGTGCTGCCGGAGACCGGCGTCAGATCCAGCTTGATGACAGCGACCCGGTGCTGCTCGGGATGGTCTGGCACTTTTTTGGTCAGAGTCAGCAGGACTTCCTTGTCCGAGCCAGAAACATCCCGGATCTCCCGCCAGGGGATGAAGCCCACGGAATTCCATGGATTTTCGTCCAGGATCCCTCTGCTGTCCATCTCCAGGAGGACGCTCACGTTCCTATGCTCCAGTACTACCGAGCGGATAAGGATTGCAAGGATCGCAAGAAGGATCACGAGAAGCACGATCCCGACGGCCGAGGAGGTATAGGAGGACGAAATGAAGGCGATCGGGAAACATAGCAGGAACACGACGAGAACTACTCCGCGCATCAGACGGTTGATGCGTTCCGGATTCTCCGTATAAGAGACGCGAAAGACATCCGGCAGGGGCGCCTCTCCCCGCTCCTTCGCCTCGCGCATCAGGAAGCGGATCCGCAGACGCAGCGCTGTGATCATCAGGAAATAGACGACGGGAACCCCGAAGAAAAGCCAGCCGCCGTATTCTCCGGCGAGATCGGAGAAGTATGCTATCCCATAGATCAGCAGGAAGAGGAACAGCAGCAGGAAAGACAGAATCACCGCGCTCCTGAGAAAATACAGCCGGTTTACCTGCCCATAGTCACCGGACTCCTCTGCCCGGGAGCGGAGGAAAAGCATGCCGTCCTGTCCCCGGAAGGTATACCATTGAACGAACCAAATGCCAGAGAAAAAGACAGATACGTATACGACAAATAACAAAAACATGGCGCTTCCGGCCCCCTTTGCGGCGCCGGAGCCGCCCCGGCGCATCCTGCCCTGATTGTATCACAGGGAAGGTGCTGATGCAAGGAGAGTGCCTTACGAGGCTGTGATATTTTTCTTGATCTGCCGTATGGCGTTTTTCTCAAGCCTTGAGACCTGGGCCTGGGAGATGCCCACCGCCCTTGCCACCTCCATCTGGGTGCGCCCGTCGTAAAAGCGCAGGGCCAGGATGCGCTTTTCCCGGGGCGTCAGGCGCTTGACGGCGTCGGCCAGGGCGATCTGCTCCAGCCAGTGCTCATCGGTGTTGCGGGTGTCGCCGATCTGGTCCATCACCGTGGCGCTCTCCCCCACGTCGCTGTACACCGGCTCATACAGACTTACCGGCTCGCAGATGGCCTCCAGGGCGAAGACCACCTCCTGCCGGGGAATGTCCAGCGCCCTGGCAATGGTCTCCACATCCGGCTCCCGTCCGCTCTCGGCGGTGAGCTTTTCCTTCATCTGCAGCACCTTGTAGGCCGTATCCCGCATGGAGCGGGAGACCCGCAGCGCGCTGTGGTCCCGCAAAAACCGCCGCAGCTCCCCTGCAATCATGGGAACGCCGTAGGTGGAAAACTGCACGCCTTGGCTGAGGTCGAAAGCGTCCACGGCCTTGATGAGGCCGATGACACCGACCTGGAAGAGGTCGTCCATGCTCTCGCCTCGGCCGGCGAATTTCTGCACCACCGAAAGCACCAGCCGGAGATTGCCGGAGATCAGCTTTTCCCGGGCAGCCTTATCCCCCGACCGCGCCTGCTCCATCAGCGTTCTCGTTTCCGCGCTCTTCAGCACCGGCAGCGTTGCGGTGTTTACCCCGCAGATTTCCACTTTTCCCTGCATCAACATCGCTCCCTTCCCGCCGCGAAGCGGCCGGGGCCGTCTCATGCGGACGTGGCCTTATTATTTCCCGGAGCGGGAAATCTGATACGGGGGCGTGTGGTTTCCCGAGCACTGCCCGTGCCGACAGCCGGTCTTTCGGAAAAACTACAGTTGCCTTTTTTACAAAGAATGGTACAATATTACAAACAAAGTCTGATGAAACCGATGTGTGTCGGCCTCCGGCGGGAGGTCCGCGGCAGGAAGGAGCGAATATGGATCGAACGCAACTGTACCGAAAGGGGAGCCTGGAGCGAATCCAGTCTCCGGAGCAGCTCAACGACTATCTGCGCGTCACGCATCCCAGCGTCTGGGTGCTGCTGACGGCGGTGATCCTGCTGCTGGCGGGGCTGCTGGTCTGGGGATCGTTTACATACATCGACAGCGTGGCAGTCGGCAGCGCGGAGGTGAGCGGCGGTTCCATGACGCTCCGCTTTGACGATCCGGACGCCGCGCAGAGCATCGAAGCGGGCATGTTCGTCACCGTGGGGGAAAGTACCGCGGAGATCCTCAGTCTGGGGCAGGACGAACAAGGTCCCTTTGCCCTGGCCCGAACAGATTTGCCTGACGGGCACTATGAGGCCAGCGTCCGCTACCGGCAGACCCAGGTTTTGAAGCTGATGTTCCGCTGAGGGCCGCCGTCATGAGAAAACATCCGATCAAAAAGCCCCTGACCCGGGGCGTGGCCAGGGTGCCGGTGGTGATGCAGATGGAGGCGCTGGAGTGCGGCGCCGCCTGCCTCGCCATGGTCATGGCCTACTACGACAAATGGGTCCCCCTGGAGCAGGTGCGCCTGGACTGCGGCGTTTCCCGGGACGGCTCCAACGCCCGAAACATGCTTCTGGCCGCCCGGAGCTACGGCTTTACGGCTCAGGGCTTTCGCTGCGAGGTGGACGCCCTGCGGGAAGAGATCAGCCTGCCCTGTATCGTCCACTGGAACTTCGACCACTTTGTGGTCCTGCGGGGCTTCCGCGGCAAATACGCCCTGCTGAACGACCCGGCCAGGGGCGATGTGCGGGTCAGCCTGGAGGAGTTTGACCGGGCCTTCACCGGCATCTGCCTGCAGATCACCCCCGGTCCGGACTTTCGGCCCAACGGCAAGCGCAAGAGCACCCTGGCCTTTGCCCGCAAGCGCCTGGACGGCGCCGGCGCGGCGGTGGTCTTCGTCATGCTCTCCACGGCGGTGGTCTCCCTTTTCGGGATCATTCGCCCGATTTTTTCCAACTTTTTCATCGACAGGCTGCTCACCGGAGAGAATCGGGAGCTGCTGATGCCGTTTTTGATCCTCCTGGCGCTGCTGAGCGCCGCGCAGCTCCTGGTCGCCTGGGTCCAGGCGATCTATTCGCTGAAAATTGCGGGCAAGATGGCCCTGGTGGGGAGCAGCTCCTTCCTGTGGAAGCTGCTGCAGCTTCCCATGTCCTTTTTCTCCCAGCGGCTGTCCGGGGATCTCCTGCTGCGCATGGGCGCCAACGCCTCCATCGCCGGGACCCTGGTCAACACCTTTGCCCCCCTGCTGCTGAACACGGGGATGATGATCTTCTATCTGGTGGTCATGCTGCGCTACAGCGTGCTGATGACCGTCGTGGGACTGGGCACCATCGTGCTGCAGCTCCTCGTCTCCCGTATCATTGCCCGCAAACGGGTGAACATCACCCGCGTGCAGATGCGCGACAGCGGGAAGCTGGCCTCCGCCACCGTCTCCGGCATCCAGATGATGGAGACCATCAAGGCCAGCGGCGCGGAGAACGGTTTCTTCCAGAAGTGGGCCGGATACCAGGCCGCCGTCAACGCGGCCGAAGTGCGCTTTGCCCGTCTGGACGGGATTCTGGGCATGATCCCGGCGCTGCTGAGCTCCTTTGCCGGCTCCGCGGTGCTGGTGCTGGGTGTCTACCAAGCCATGCAGGGCCGCTTCACCATCGGCATGATCCTGAGCTTTCAGGGCTTTTTGAGCGCCTTCATGTCCCCTGCCATGCTGCTGATCTCCGCGGGCCAGTCCATCCAGGAAATGCGCACGGACATGGAGCGGGTGGAGGACGTGATGCAGTACCCCGCGGACGCGGCCTTTGCGGAGGCTCCCCTTCGCGAGGAGGAGGACTTCTCCAAGCTCTCCGGCGAGGTGGAGCTGCGCCACGTCTCCTTCGGCTACGCGCCGCTGGCTGAGCCCTTGATCCGGGACTTCTCCCTGCACGTCAAGCGGGGCAGCCGCGTGGCCTTTGTGGGCAGCTCCGGCTGCGGCAAATCCACCCTCTCCAAGCTCATCTCCGGGCTGTATCAGCCCTGGAGCGGGGAAATCCTCTTTGACGGCAAGCCCATCTCCGCCATCGACCGGGACGTGTTCACCGGCTCTGTTGCGGTGGTGGACCAGGACATTGTGCTCTTCGAGGACAGCATCTCCAACAACATCAAGATGTGGGACAGCTCCATCGAGGATTTCGAGATGATCCTCGCCGCCCGGGACGCCCAGATCTACAACGATATCATGGCCCGGGAGGGCGGCTTCGCCGGCAAGCTCTCCGAGGGCGGGCGGGATCTGTCCGGCGGGCAGCGGCAGCGCCTGGAGATCGCCCGGGTGCTGGCCCAGGACCCCACCCTGATCATCCTGGACGAGGCCACCTCCGCCCTGGACGCCCTCACCGAGTACGAGCTGGTGAAGGCCATCAAGGACCGGGGCATCACCTGCATCGTCATCGCCCACCGGCTCAGCACCATCCGCGACTGCGACGAGATCGTGGTGCTGGACAAGGGGCAGGTGGTGGAGCGCGGCACCCACGAAGAGCTCTATGCCAGGGGCGGCGTCTATGCCGACCTGATTGCCAGCGACTGAGGGAGGTGGAGCAATGAGCTGGTTTGACGACCAGATCCGGCTGCGCAAGCAGAAGGATCAGGAGGTCTTTGAAGACTCCATGTTCCGCATGGCCTCGGTGGTGCTGGGCAAGCGCGGTGCAGGCTCCCTGCGGGACGCGCGCATCGTAACCAAGGCCGCCATCGACGAAATCCTGAAATATCACCATCTCAAGCCCGCCGAGTTCCCGGAGGAGCTCCGGGGCACCGAGGAGCAGCTGGAATACGCCCTGCGCCCTCACGGGATCATGCGGCGGAGCGTCACGCTGGAGGAGGGCTGGCACCGAAACGCCTTCGGGCCAATGCTGGGCTTCTACGGGCAGGACCGGCTGCCGGTGGCGCTGCTGCCCCGGCCATTCCGTGGCTACAGCTTCCTGGACCCGGTCAGCGGAGAGCGGAAAACGGTGGACCGGCAGAACGCCGCGGACTTTGAGGCTGAGGCGATCTGCTTCTATCGGCCGCTGCCGCAGAAAAAGCTGGGCATCCCGGATCTGCTGCTGTATCTGAAAAGCTGCTTGAGCGCGGGAGATGCGCTGCTGCTGGCGGGACTGACGCTGCTGGTGACCCTGGTGGGCATGCTCATGCCCCGGCTCACCCGCGCCCTGACCGGCCCGGTGCTGGAGCGGGGGAGCCTTGCCATGCTGACTGGCGCGGCGGTTTTCCTGGTCTGCACCCTGATCGCCTCCCAGCTGATCACCTGCCTGCGGGAGCTGATGATGGACAGGGTCCGCATCAAGACCTCCCTGCCGGTGGAGGCGGCGGTGATGATGCGCCTGATCGATCTGCCGGCAGCGTTTTTCCGGCAGTACTCCTCCGGCGAGCTCTCCAGCCGCTGCGGCGCGGTGGGGCAGCTGTGCAAGCTGCTGGTGGGGAACGTGTTTTCCCTGGGGCTGAGCTCTCTGGTGTCCCTTCTGTACATCACCCAGATCTTTCGCTATGCCCCCGCGCTGGTGACTCCGGCGCTACTGATCATCCTGCTGACCGTGGGGATCGGCGCCGCCGCCGCGCTGATGCAGGTGCGCATCGGGCAGGAGGCCATGGAGCGCGGCGCGAAGAACGACGGCTTGAGCTATGCCCTCATCAACGGCGTGCAGAAGATCAAGCTCGCCGGCGCGGAAAAACGGGCCTTCGCCCGCTGGGCCGACTCCTATGCCGCTGTGGCGGAGCTGAGCTACGACCCCCCGCTGTTTTTGAAGGTCAGCGGCGTGATCACCACCGCCGTGTCCCTGGCGGGGACGATCGTGATGTATTATCTCGCGGTAAAAAGCGGGGTTTCCCCCTCGGAATATCTGGCCTTCAACGCGGCCTACGGCATGGTGTCCGGCGCCTTCTCCGCCCTCAGCGGCGTGGCGCTCACTGTGGCGCAGATCAAGCCCATCCTGGCCATGGCCGAGCCGATCCTGAAGGCCGAGCCGGAGTCCTCCGAGGGAAAGACCATGGTCACCCGCCTGGGCGGCGGGATCGAGCTGTCCAACGTCTGCTTCCGCTACCGGGAGGACATGCCCTGGGTGGTGGACGGGATGAACCTGAAGATCCGGCCAGGAGAATATGTGGCCATCGTGGGGCGGACCGGCTGCGGCAAGAGCACGCTCATGCGCCTGCTGCTGGGCTACGAGAAGCCGGAAAAAGGCGCCATTTACTATGACGGCAGGGACATGAGCAAGCTGGACCTGCGCTCCCTGCGCCGCCGGATCGGCGCCGTGATGCAGACGGGCAGCCTGTTTCAGGGGGACATCTATTCCAATATCATCATCACCGCGCCTCACCTGGGGCTTAGCGACGCCTGGGAGGCCGCGGAGCTGGCCGGGATCGCGGAGGACATCCGCGCCATGCCCATGGGGATGCAGACCTTGATCTCCGAGGGGCAGGGCGGCATCTCCGGCGGGCAGAAGCAGCGGCTGATGATCGCCCGGGCCGTGGCCCCCAAGCCGAAGATCCTTCTGTTCGACGAGGCCACCTCCGCCCTGGACAACAAGACCCAAAAGCAGGTCTCCGACGCGCTGGACGGTCTGAAATGCACCCGGATCGTCATTGCCCACCGGCTCAGCACCATCCGCAACTGCGACAGGATTCTGGTGCTGGACGGAGGCCGCGTCGCCGAGGACGGGACCTATGACCAGCTCATCGCAAAGAACGGGCTGTTTGCCGAACTTGTTGCAAAGCAAAGACTTGACACCAGTGAAGTCAGTGCTGTACACTGATAAAGAGACCCTGTCCGGGGTCCGAAGAACAGGTCAAGAACAAAAAACTATATAGAAAGGAAACAGAATCATGATCGAAAAGCTGAACGACGAAGTGCTGGAGAACGTATCCGGCGGAATGACTGCCAACCTCCGCGCAGCTTATGCCTGCATCAACGGCGATTACGGCAACGGCGAGGCCCGTGTTGCCGCCCTGCGCAAAGCCGGCTTTGACCCCAAGGTGGTCCAGGGCCTGGTCAACGACCTGCTGAAGTATGAGAAGGTCGCCCAGGACGTTATTGACGGCAAGTACGGCAACGGCGACGCTCGCCGCGCCGCTCTGGCCCGCGCCGGCTACGACTACAACACCATCCAGAACCTGGTCAACAACATGCTGCGCTGATCCCCGCCGTCTGTTCGGACGGCGCCGACGCACAGCGCGGCTCCCATCAAACAACTTGCGCAGCGATGCCCGGAAAGGCCGGACCATCGCCGCGTCACCGGAGGAAAAACCATGAAAAGAAATTCCATACTCTGCCTGCTGCTGGTCCTGGCGATGTTTGTCTCCCTGGCGGCCTGCGGCGGCGTTGCCCCTCAGGCGGCGGCAAACGAAGAGACTGCCGCTCCCGAAGACCAGACGGCGGTGGTGCCCCCCGCCCCGCTGCCCGAAACCACGCCGAATGCTGAAGCCGAGCCTGCGGTCGACCCCGAGATCCAGGCCATTTTCAACGCCATGCCCTCTCTGGAGCAGGACAGCACCCGGGAGTGGCGCTACGCCGTGACCGATCTGGACCACAACGGGATGCCGGAGCTGCTGGCTGCCTCCCAGCACCAGGCCGACCGCTCCACCACCTTGAAGGTGTGGGAGCTGGGCGAGGATCTGGAGGCCCTGTACGAGTGCTCCATCGCCCTGGAGGAGGGCGAGTCCTTCCCCGATATCCTGGCCGAGAACGCGGACACCTACCACAATTCCGGGAACGATACCTGGTCCTATCTGTTCTACGACAACATTCTGCTCAACGAGAACGAAGGCTACACCGCCAAATGCGCCGTCACCCTGAAGGACCGGGTCGTGCGCTATGAGTCCTTTGCCTTCCAGCGCATCTCCCTGCAGAACGGCGAGCGCACGGTGGAATACCTGAATCTGGACGGCAAGGAGATCTCCCCGGAGGAGTACAACGCTGCCGGCGAGACCGCCTTCGCCGGAACGGAAAAGAGCAGCAGCAACTTCGGCTGGTTCCGCTTTGAAGACGCAGCCGAGCCCGCCGTGCTGCAGAACAGCTACGCGGTGTTCACCGGCGAGCAGACGCCCGACAAGACCAATCCCCTTCCCCAGCCTCAGCCTCTCGGCGCGGTGGACCCCAACCCGAGTCCCGTGCCCGGCTCCGCGCCCCTGTTCCTGTATGTGACCAAGAACCCCACCAACGAGAAGCACCTGGAGGGTGAGACGGCCTATTTCGTCGCCTTCTCCAACGTCTACACCTCCCTCAGCTGGACCTTCGTCTCTCCCGACGGCGGCGAGTACAGCCCCCAGAGCTTTGCCAACAAGTTCCCCGGCGTGCAGCTGGGCGGCCTGTACAGCACCACGCTGAGCATCTCCAAGCTCAGCAAGGAGGCGGACCGCTGGGGCGCCTACTGCACCTTCAACTATGAAGGCCAGACCGCCCGCACCAACACCGCCTACCTCAGCGTGACCGGGAAGGCCAGCCCCTCTCCTTCTCCCTCTCCCACCGCGGCGCCCACTGCGACCCCCGCTCCCACCGCGACGCCCACGCCTACCGCAGCGCCCACCACACCGCCTGCGCCTGTCCCGCCCCAGGGCGAGACCATCGGAAAAGGCGGCTTCAGCTCTGAGACCGGGACCGGTCTGGACCTGTGCTGCGACTGGGTCGCTACCCGGACCGGAGATCACTCGGCTGTGCTGACGCTCAGCCTCAGCATGCGCTCCGCTACCATCAAGCTCAACCGCATGGCCAACGGCCTGCACCTGGAGCTGGGCAAGCAGTCCGCCGAGCTGACGCAGCCCGCAGTGGACTACAAGGGCGGCAAAACCACCACCTACCTGGGCGGCACGAACTTTACCGTTGACCTGGTCGAGGGCAGCAACGAGCTGCCGCTGACCGCCGTGTGGTACTTCAAGGGCAACTACGGCGGCAAGTCTCTTCCGGAGATCTCCTGCCGCGGGACCGTCACCCTCGTGGATGAGCCCGCGCCGCAGCCCGAACCGGAACCCGAACCGGTCTATGCGTCCATGGCCGGCGTGATCCACGCCGTGGACCAGGCCCAGTATCAGATCGAGCTGGCCAACGGCCTCACCGTGGAGGTCGATCCCGCCATCTGCCGTCTGGCCTATGGCGTGCTGGCCGAGGGCTGCAGCTGCACCGTGTATTACACCGACGCCCCCAGCGCGGAGACCATCTATCTGGTAGACATTTACGGTGAAGAGGCCGAGCCGGTGCCCGAGCCGGAGCCCACGCCGGAGGAAGAGCCGGAGCCCAGCCCCGAAGCGGACCCTGAGCCCGCCCCGGAAACGGAGCCCGCTTCCGAACCCACCCCTGAGCCTACCCCGGAATCCACGCCCGATCCCACTCCCGAGGCGGAGACCCTGGATGTGGCCGGCCGCTACGTCTCGGGCGACGGGAGCTTCGAGATTTCCGTCACCGAAGCCGGCGGCGGCTCCTACCAGGTGACCATCACCCGGAAGAACGCAGCCGGCGAGAAGACCAAGTGGGTCTTCTCCGGCAGCTTTGACGCCAACGGCAAGCTGAACTACAGCAACTGCACCAAGACCAGCGAAACCGAGGGCGAGAGCGAGTACAGCGGCGGCAGCGGCTCTCTGAGCTTCGATAAAGCCAGCAAACACCTGACCTGGAAGGACGGAAAGGAAAACGTCGCAAGCGGTCTGGTGTTCAACAAGAAATAAGCAGGAGGTATTGAAATGAAGGCTTCCCCTTTGAATGACGACGTGCTGCAGGATGTGAGCGGCGGCACCCAGATCCCCTATATCGTTCTTCCCGGCGACACCGTGGAAGAGATCGCCAAGAAGTTCCACTGCACGGTGGAGCAGATCTGCCGCTGGAACAATCTTCGCAACCCCCTGGATATCCGCGCCGGCCAGAAGCTGATCATCCGCTTCTGATGCGCTAAAACGCAGCGACGCCGCAGACCGGATGGTCTGCGGCGTCTTTTGCTGCCTGTTTTACAGGCCCAGCATTTTCAGGTAGGCGGGCAGCTCCTGCTCGAACTTCACGCCGTACCAGTGGCCGGCGTCCCCCTGGGTGGCCTCGATGCAGCGCACCGTGTAGTCCGCGGCAATCACCGCGGCCTCATAGGCGTTCCTGCCGTTGAGCAGGGCCCCCACGAAGGCGGAGGCGTACACGTCCCCGGTGCCGTGGCTGCCCTTGGCGATCCGCCGGTGCTCGTAGTAGCGGCGCTCTCCCCGCTCCTGCACCAGCACGCCGGTGCGCTCCGCGCTGTAGCCCACGCCGGTGAGAACGACGGTCCTCGCCCCGGCGGCGCTCAGCCGGTCCATCAACTCCCCGATATACGCCTCGTCCACCTGCTCCCGATACTCCATGCCGGTGAGGAAGCAGGCCTCGGTGATGTTGGGCAGGATGATGTCCGCCGAGAAGGCCAGGTCCTTCATGGCCTCCACATAGGCCAGGTCAAAGGCCGGGTAAAGCTTTCCGTTGTCCGCCATGGCGGGGTCCACAATGCTGATTGCGCCGGGGGCGGACAGGCGGCGGATGATATTGCACACATAGCCGATCTGTTCCCTGCTGCCAAGATAGCCGGTATAGACGGCGTCAAAGCGGATCTGCTCCTTCTCCCAGTGGGCCGCGATGGCGGGGATATCCTCCGTCAGATCCCGGACGGTGTAGCCGGTGAAGCCCGCCGTGTGGGTGGACAGCACCGCCGAGGGGAGGATGCAGGTCTCCTGGCCGGCAGCGGAGAGGATGGGCAGCGCCACCGTCAGGGAGCACTGGCCCACGCAGGAAATGTCCTGTACGGTCAAAATTTTATGGTAAGACATCAAAGCGCCTCCTTGACTTTTCGTTCCTCTTCATTATAATCGAAACTGACCATATTTGTATTCCCAGTTTGAGAAAATATTATAAGGCCAGATCATGAAATACGTCATTCAAAAACACAGCGGCGAGAGCGCCTATCTCCAGCTGCACCGGCAGCTGCGGGACGATATCGTATCGGGCCTCCTGCCCGAGGGCAGCAAGCTCCCCTCCAAGCGGCAGCTGGCGGAGGAACTGGGCCTCAGCGTCATCACGGTGGAGCACGCCCTGGCCCTGCTCTGTGACGAGGGCTATGCCGAGGCCCGGCCCCGCAGCGGCTTTTACGTCAGCTTCGGCGGAGCCGCCGGCCAGGCCGCCCCGCCCCGGGCCAGGCTGGAGGATATGAGCCTTGGCGAGGGCGCCCCGGCGGACTTTCCCTTCTCCCTCTGGGCCAGGACCATGCGCCGGGTGCTCTCGGACCGGGACCGGCATATTCTGGACCGCTGCCCGGGCAGCGGCTGCGGTGAGCTGCGGGAGTCTCTGGCCGCCTATCTGGGCAGGAGCCGGGGGCTTGCCGTCTCGCCGGAGCAGATCGTGGTGGGCGCCGGCGCGGAGTATCTCTACGGTCTGGTGGTGCAGCTTCTGGGGCGGGCGCGGCCCTTCGCCCTGGAGGATCCCTGCTATGAGACCATCCGGCGGGTCTATGAGGCCAACGGCGCTAAGTGCCTGGCGCTGCCCATGGGCGAGGACGGGATCGAGAGCGCGGCCCTGGCCGCCTGTCGGGCGGGCGTACTGCATGTGACGCCCTATCACAGCTTCCCCAGCGGCGTCACCGCCTCTCCTGCCAAACGCCACGAGTATCTGGCCTGGGCCAGGGACCGGGACAGCGTGATCGTGGAGGACGACTACGACGCGGCCTTCGCCTCCCCGACCCGGCGGATTCAGACGATCTTCTCCCTGGACGGGGAACGGGTCATTTACCTGAACAGCTTCTCCAAGCTGCTGGCCCCCTCGGTGCGCACCGGGTTTCTGGTGCTGCCGGAGGCCCTGGCGGCAGAGTTTCGCACCCGGCTGGATTTCTACTCCTGCACGGTTCCGGTTTTTGACCAGCTGGTGCTGGCCGAATTCATCGACGCGGGCCACATGGAACGCTATATCAACCGCAGGCGGAGAGCCCTGCGCAGAACGGAGGATTGACCATGCTGTACTATTTGAGCGACTATACCGAGGGAGCCCATCCCAGGATTCTGGAGCGTCTGGCGGAGACGAATCTGGTCTCCCAGCCCGGCTACGGGGAGGACTGCTTCTGCGCCGCGGCCAGGGAAAAGATCCGCGCCGCCTGTGAAACACCCCGGGCGGACGTCTATTTCCTCGTGGGCGGCACCCAGTCCAACGCCGTGACCATCGCCTCGCTTCTGCAGCGCTGGGAGGGCGTCATCGCCGCCGCCACCGGGCACATCGGCGTTCACGAGGCGGGCGCCATCGAGTTCACCGGCCACAAGGTGATCGCCCTGCCGGGGGAGGACGGAAAGCTCCGCGCCCAGACCGTGGAAGACTACTGCCGGGGCTTCTACGCGGACGAGACCCATGACCACATGCCCTTCCCGGGGATGGTCTATATCTCCCAGCCCACGGAGCTGGGCACGCTCTATACCAGGGCCGAGCTGGAGGCGCTGCACGCCGTCTGCGGGGAGTACCGCATGCGGCTTTTTGTGGACGGGGCCAGGTTGGGCTACGGTCTCATGAGCCCGAAAAGCGACATGACCCTGCCGGAGCTGGCGGAGCGCTGCGATGTGTTCTACATCGGCGGCACCAAGGTGGGCGCTCTCTGCGGCGAGGCTCTGGTCTTCCCCAAGGGGGACATGCCGGCGCATTTTGCCACCATGGTCAAGCAGCAGGGCGCCATGCTGGCCAAGGGGCGGCTGCTGGGCGTCCAGTTCGACGCGCTCTTTACCGACGGGCTGTATTTCCAGATCAGCAGTCATGCCATCCGCCTGGCCATGAAGCTGAAGGAGGCTTTCCGGGAAAAGGGCTATCCCCTCTTTGCCGACTCCCCCACCAACCAGCAGTTCCCCATTTTGACGGAGGAGCAGCTGCAAAAGCTGCGGCAGCACGCCGCCTTTGAGACCTGGGCCCCCCTCCCCGACGGGCGCAGCGCCGTGCGCTTCGTCACCAGCTGGGCCACCCGGGAGGAGGACGTGGACGCGCTCATCGCGCTGCTGTAATACTATTTTTCAATAAAATACTTCATTTTATTGAAAAGGCATCGCGTAAAAACGCGCTGCCAGTTTTGCGCTGAAAGCGCAAAACACGTCTCATGCAGTCTTCCCGCACCTTCGGTGCGATAAAACGCTTTTTAAAGCGTTTTATGGAAGACTAGTATAAAAAGAACCGGGACCGCTGCGAAAGACTTCGCAGCGGTCCCGGTTTATTGGTTGAATCCTGTTGGTCGAAGCGCTTGGCGCTATTCCACTTCTCTCACCGTGAGGCGGTCTCCGTCCACGGTGAATTTTACGTTTTGCTCCCCGAAGCGCAGGCCGTAGACCCGCTCGGGGTCATGCTGATACCGGGGGCGGGGGTCGTTTGCCAGCACGCCCCGCAGGGCCTCCCGCTTCTCCGGCGGGACCCGGTCCTCCAGCGAGGACGGGAACTCCACCGTCAGCGTGCACCCCGCATCCGGAGCAAAGCCGGAGAGGGCCTCCGGGTGGCAGTCGGCATAGGGCACATAGGGCTTGATATCGAAGATGGGCGTTCCGTCCATCAGATCGATTCCCGCCACCCGCAGCACCGGGCCGAGGGCCTCGTCCTGCTCCACGGCCAGCAGCTTCACGCAGCTCAGGCCCAGGGCGTTGGGCCGGAAGGGGGAGCGGGTGGCGAAGACGCCCAGGCGCGCGTTTCCGCCCAGGCGGGGCGGGCGCACGGTGGGGGACCAGTCCCCGGCCGGACGCAGATTCTCCGAAAACTGCCAGATCAGCCACAGGTGGCTGAAGCCCTCGATGCCCCGCAGGGCGTCGGGATTGCGGTACGCCGGCTCAAAAAGGATCTCCCCCTCCAGCTCCGGCACCACGCCGGCCTGCCGGGGCGCGCCGAACTTCTCCCGCAGGTCGCAGCGGATGCGGGCAATGGGGCGGATTTCGGTTCCGTTCATCGTTCTCTCCTACATCATCAGCAGCGCCAGGGCGTTGTTCAGCACGTGAAACAGCAGCGGCGCCCAGATGGTTTCCGTCTTTTCATAGCAGCGGCAGAGCACAAAGGACGAGGGCAGATACTGCAGCAGATAGAGCCAGTTTCCCGGCTCCGACAGGGCGTACTGCCAGACGTGATACACCGAAAAGAGCAGGATGCAGCCAGCGTAGGCCAGCGCCCGGCTCCGGCGGCGCAGCAGGCCATAGATCCCGCCGCGAAAGATCAGCTCCTCCGCCAGGGGAGCCAGGAACAGGGAGATGGCCAGGATCTTCCCCCGGTCCTGGGACGCAAGCTGAGAGAGGGCCGCCTGGTTGGGGTTTCCCGCCGGCAGCCAGGCAGACAAAAGCTCCAGCAGTCCGTCCGCCGCCCAGGCCAGGAGCAGCAGCAGCCCGCAGCCGATCAGAAGCTGGAGCAGCACCTCCAGGGGGCGGTCGCAGAGCCGGTCAAAGTCCCGGCGCAGAAAGGAAAAGCAGAGGGGCAGCAGCAGCCCCAGCCCGATCAGATAGACCCAAAGGCTCACCGCGGCGCCGCCCAGCTGGGGGAACAGGCGCGTCAGCAGCGCCGGGAGCCCCAGCCCGTGGATCGGGAGCCAGGCCAGCACAGCCGCGGTCTGGACCCGGCTCATGCGGCTGGAGAAGTCCCGCGGCGCCATCAGGCACGTGCCTTTCGCTGCAGCTCATAGAGCAGATTCATGGCCTCGATGGGCGTCAGGGTGTTCAGATCCAGATCCCGCAGGGTCCGGCGCAGCTCATCCGCCGCCAGATCCCCCAGACTGATCTGGTCGTCCTCCTCCGCGCTGAGAACGGGACGGGCAACTCCCTCCGTCTCCAGCTCCTTCAGATAGCCCTTGGCCTTCTGGATCACCGGCTCCGGCAGGCCCGCCAGCTTTGCCACCTCGATGCCGTAGCTGTCATCGGCAGCGCCGCGGACGATCTTGCGCAGGAAAACCAGCTCGCCCTTCTGCTTCTTGGCAGTGATGTTATAGTTGCGCACGCCGGGAACCTTCCCCTCCAGGGCGGAGAGCTCGTGATAGTGGGTGGCGAACATGGTCTTGGCCCCCAGCTTCCGCTTGTCGGCGCAGTGCTCCAGCACCGCCCGGGCAATGGCCATCCCGTCAAAGGTGGAGGTGCCGCGGCCGATCTCGTCCAGGATCAGCAGGGAGGAGGCGGTGGCGTGGCGCAGGATGCCCGCCATCTCGTTCATCTCCACCATGAAGGTGGACTGGCCGGAGGCCAGATCGTCCGAGGCGCCGATGCGGGTGAAGACCCGGTCCACCACGCCGATGACGGCGCTTCTCGCCGGGACAAAGGAGCCCATCTGGGCCATGAGGACGATCAGGGCCGTCTGGCGCATGTAGGTGGATTTGCCGGCCATGTTGGGGCCGGTGACGATGGCCACCCGATCGTCGCCGTCGTTGAGATAGGTGTCGTTGGGGACGAAGAGCACGTCCTTCAGGGTCTGCTCCACCACCGGGTGCCGCCCCTCTGTGATGCGCAGCTCCCGGGACGCCTCCATCTCCGGGCAGACGTAGTTGTTGCGGGCGGCGGCCTCGGCCAGGGAGCAGTAGACATCCAGGGCGGCCACCGCGTCCGCCGTGGCCTGGATGCGGTTCACCTGGGCGGCCACCTGCTGCCGCAGCTCGGTAAAGTACTCGTATTCCAGCTCATTGATCCGCTCCCGGGCGGTAATGAGGGCGTTTTCCAACTCCTTGAGCTCCGGAGTAAAATAGCGCTCGTTGGAAACCAGGGTCTGCTTGCGGATATAGTCCTCGGGCACAGCCACGTCCCCGGCGGATTTGGGGATGTCGATGTAATAGCCGAAGACCCGGTTGTAGCCCACCTTCAGCTTTTTCACGCCGGTGCGCTCCCGCTCCCGGGCCTCCAGGGCGGCAATGGCTTCGGCGCCGTTGTCCCGCAGCCGGCGCAGACGGTCCACCTCCTCGGAATAGCCCTCCCGCAGGATGCCGCCCTCCCGCACGGAAAAGGGAGGATCGTCGCAGATGGCCCGGTCGATGGCGGCGCGCAGGTCCTCCAGCGTGTCCATCTCCCCGATCTGCCGCAGCTCCTTGCAGGTGAAGGGGGCAAGCCCCTCCTTGAGCCGGGGCAGCACCGCCGCGCAGTTGGCCAGCTCCCGCAGATCCCGGCCGCCGGCGGTGCCGTAGACGCAGCGGCCCACCAGCCGCTGGATATCGTGAATATCCCGCAGGGCCAGCATCAGCTCGCTGCGCGTCACGGTCTCCCGCAGCAGCTCGCCCACCGCGGCGTGGCGGCGCTTGATGGCCAGCACGGACAGCAGCGGCCGCTCCACCCAGGCGCGCAGCAGCCGCGCGCCCATGGGGGTGCGGGTCTTGTCCAGCACCCAGAGAAGGCTGCCCCGCTTCTCCCCGCTGCGCAGGGATTCCGTCAGCTCCAGGCTGCGGCGGGTGGCCCAGTCCATCTCCATATAGCGCCCGCCATAGAACACGTCCAGGCGGCTGATGTGCCCCAGATCGAACTTCTGGGTCTGGGCAATATAGCGCAGCAGGGCGCCGGCGGCGCACACCGCCTCGCTCCCCTCGCCAAGTCCGGCCTCGTCCACGTCCCGGAAGCCGAAGCGCTCGCACAGGGCGGCGGAGGCCGGCATGTACTCGAAGAGGTCGGCCGGGGGCTCCAGCATGGCGTTCAGCCGCTGGCGCAAAAACTCCCCGATAGACCGCTCCTCCAGCGCGCCCCGGGAGAGCACCGCTTCCCGGGGGGCAAAACGGCCCAACTCGTTGAGGATGTGGCTCACCGCGTCGCTCTCAAAGGCCGCGCAGCAAAACTCCCCGGTGGACACGTCGCAAAAGGCGGCGCCGCCCTTGGTCCCGTTCAGGGCCACGGCGCAGATGTAGTTGCTGCGCCGCTCCTCCAGCATGGAGCTCTCGGTGACGGTGCCGGGGGTGATGATGCGGATCACATCCCGCTGCACCAGACCCTTGGCCAGGGCCGGGTCCTCCATCTGCTCGCAGATGGCAACCTTGTAGCCCTTGGCGATCAGCCGGGCGATGTAGGTCTCGGCGCTGTGGTAGGGAACGCCGCACATGGGGGTGCGCTGCTCCGGGTCCTCCACGTTCCGGTCCCGGGTGGTCAGGGCCAGGTCCAGCTCCCGGGAGGCCAGCTTCGCGTCGTCATCGAACATCTCGTAAAAATCGCCCAGGCGGAAAAACAGCAGGCAGTCCGGATGCTGGAGCTTTATTTCGTTGTACTGCTTCTTCATGGGAGTCAGCTCAGCCATGATGATATCTCCGTTTCTATATTTTCCCCTATCGGCCTTCGGCCACTTCCCCCGGAGGGGGAAGCAGGATTTCGGTTCTCAGCGCTCTTGCCTCCCCCTCCGGGGGAGGTGTCATTCGCCGTCTCCCGCAAGGCGGATGACGGTAGGGGCACTATTCGTTTCCCAAATGCTTCAAAATATCCTCACACACGCCTCGGAAGTTGCGGTTCACATCATAATTTGAATACCGCAAAACCGCAAGGCCCAGCCCACGCAAGGATTCGTCTCGTTCCAAGTCAGAGCGTTTCCCTTTGTCCTCATAATGCTGTGAGCCGTCCAGCTCAATTACGATCTGCTTGCTGTGACAATAAAAATCCACAATATAGTTTCCGATGATTTGCTGGCGGCGGAAACGAACGGGAAGTTGACGGAGAAAGGTATACCAAAGCCTGCGTTCTTCCTTCGTCATCTCTTTCCTCAAGCTGCGCGCATTGGTCAAAAGGGCTTTGTTTTGTTCCAGCCGCATTGTCTGCTCCCCCTATCGGCCTTCGGCCACTTCCCCCGGAGGGGGAAGCAGGATCGATCGGCCTTCGGCCACTTCCCCCGAAGGGGGAAGCAAGGCTCCGTCTCTCTCTCAAAACTCAAAACTCTATTCCCGCCTTGCGGTGCCCGAAAAACGCTGCGGGCTTTCGCGAATCCTTGCGTTTTTCGACCGCTGCGGAAATTGCGTCCTTGCTTTATCTGCCACCGGCAGCGCAAGGCCGCAATTCCCCATACAGCGCCCAGGTGTTGGAGGCGGTGATGGTCACGTCCGCGAACTGCCCCACCAGGGACGGATCGCCCTTCAGGTGTACCAGCCTGCCCCCGTCGGTGCGGCTGGAGAGATTATATTCGTCCCGCCCGGTCTCCCCGTCCACCAGGACGCGGAGGGTCTTGCCCTCGTATTCCCTGTGTTTCTCGGCGGAGATGCGGTTTGCCAGCTCCGTGAGCGCGTCAAAATGCTTCTGCTTGTCGGCCCGGGTGTAGGGGTCCGGCATGGAGGCCGCGGGGGTCCCCACCCGCTTGGAGTAGATGAAGGTGAACATGGCGTCATAGCGCACCTGCTCGCAGAGGGAGAGGGTATCGGCAAACTCCTCGTCCGTCTCGCCGGGGAAGCCCACGATGATGTCCGTGGTCAGCACCAGATCCGGCATGTACTGCCGGGCCAGAGCCACCTGGTCCAGATACTTCCGGCGGGTATAGCTGCGGTTCATGGCCTTGAGCACCCGGTCATTGCCGGACTGCACCGGCAGATGAAGCTGATGGGCGCAGTGGGCGCTCTCCGCCATGGCGCAAAACAGCTTCTCCGTGGCGTCCTTGGGGTGGCTGGTCATGAAGCGCAGGACATAGTCCCCCGGGATGGCGTCCACCATCCGGATCAGGTCCGCAAAGTCCACGCCGCAGTCCAGGTCCCGGCCATAGGAGTTCACGTTCTGGCCCAGGAGGGTAATGTCCTTATAGCCCGCCTCGATCAGCTCCCTGGCCTCCGCCACCACGTCCTCCGGCTTCCGGGACCGCTCCCGGCCCCGCACATAGGGCACGATGCAGTAGGTGCAGAAGTTGTTGCAGCCGTACATGATGCTGAGCCAGGCCTTCACGGTTCCGTCCCGCCGCTGGGGGATGCCCTCGGCCACGGCGCCGTCATTCTTCTCGGTGGCGAAGACCCGCTTTTTGCCCGTCATGGTCTTTTCCAGCAGCTCCGGAAAACGCCACAGCTCGTGGGGGCCGAAGACCAGATCCACGATGGGATAGGACTTTTTGATCTTATCCGCGATATGCTGCTGCTGCACCATGCAGCCGCAGACGGCGATGATCTGGCCCGGGCGGGCCTTTTTGGTATGATTCAGCGCGCCCACATTGCCGAAAACCCGCATCTCCGCGTGCTCCCGCACGGCGCAGGTGTTCACCACGATCACGTCCGCCTGGAACTCGTCCTGGGTGAAGCCGTAGCCCATCTCGGCCAGGTAGCCCCGCAGCTTTTCGCTGTCGGCCTCGTTCTGCTGGCAGCCGTAGGTGTCCACCATGGCCAGGGGGCGCTGCCCGTCGGCGGTGACCCGGTCAAAGATCCGGCGGCAAATCTCCTCCTGCCGGGCAATTTCTTCGGCAGCAATCTCTTTTCGGATATAGCTCATGTTTCTTTTCCCTCTGCACAAAGTATTTCATGGTATTTTATCATAAAGGGGATGGAACTTTCAATAAAAATCGGGTATAATTACTTGATTAGCCGGGGCGCAGACCGCCCCGATCCGGAAAGATGTGATGCAATGTCTGTGATACATATCCTTGATCCCCATGTGGCGGATCTCATCGCCGCGGGCGAGGTGGTGGAGCGCCCCGCCTCCGTGGTGAAGGAGCTCGTGGAAAACGCCTTTGACGCCGGGGCCAGAAACGTCACCGTGGAGCTCCGCGGCGGCGGGGCCACCTATATCCGCGTCACCGACGACGGCCTCGGCATGGCGCCGGAGGACGCGGGCGTGGCCTTTCTGCGCCACGCCACCTCCAAGCTCCGGGATGAACGGGGCCTGGAGGCCATCGGCACCATGGGCTTCCGGGGCGAGGCTCTGGCGGCCATCTCCGCCGTGTCCCACATCGAGCTGCGCACCCGCCAGAAAGGTGCGGAGGAGGGCACGCTGGTGACCCTGGACGCGGGCGAGATCCAGGAGATGGGCCCCGTCGGCTGCCCCGAGGGGACCACCATGGTCGTGCGGGACCTGTTCTACAACACCCCCGCCCGGCTCAAGTTCCTCAAATCCGATCGGAGCGAAGCCGCCGCCTGCGTGCAGGCCGCGCTGCGCTGCGCGCTGGGCCGGCCCGAGGTCTCCGTCCGCCTGATCCGGGACGGCAGTGAGGAGTTCTTCTCCCCCGGGGACGGGCGGCAGGACTCCTGTGCCTACGCCCTGCTGGGCCGGGAGCTGGCCTCGTCCCTGCTGGCCTGCCGGGCGGAGGACGAGGGGATGCGCGTTTCCGGCTTTGTGTCCTCCCCTTCGGCGGGGCGGGGCAACCGGGCCGCCCAGTATTTCTTCTGCAACGGACGCTTTATCAAATCCCAGCTGTTGCAGGCCGCCGTGGAGCAGGCCTATAAAAACACCCTGCTCACCGGGCGCTTTCCCGCCTGCGTGCTGTATCTGGAGCTGAGCCCCGGCAGCGTGGACGTGAACGTCCACCCCGCCAAAACCGAGGTCAAGTTCTCCTATGAACGCCGGGTCTTCGACCTGGCTTACCACGCCGCCCTGGCCGCGCTGCAGGGGGAAGACCGGCTGAGCCCGGCCCAGCCGACGCCCCAGAAGCCCGCCGCGCCCAAGCCCGACTTTTTCCGGACCATGAGCGCCGACCAGTACCGGGCCGCCGCGGCAGCGCCCGCGCCGCCCCCGGCCCCCGCGTCCGCCGGCAGCGCCCTGCGTCTGCGGACGCCGGAATACCGCGAGCAGACCCGGCTGGACCTGTCCGCCGCCCCGATCACGACGGTTTCCGCCCCGAAAAGTCCGGAGCCGACTGTCTTCGCGCCCTCTCCCGCGCCCCGGCCTGTGGAAAACTCTGTTCAAAATGTGGAGAATGTGCCTATACCCGACCACAAGATACTGGGCGAGGCCCTGAAAACCTATATCCTGGTGGAGCTGGACGAGGAGCTGCTGCTGATCGACAAGCACGCCGCCCACGAGCGGATGAATTTTGACCGGCTGAAGGCCGCGGGACGGGAGATCCTGTCCCAGGCCCTGCTGGCTCCCGTGACCCTCCGACCGGACGCCGGGGACGGGGAGCTGCTGGAGCAGAACCGGGAGCTGCTGTCGGAGCTGGGCTTCGAGATCGACGCCTTCGGCCCCGGGCAATATGTGATCCGGGCCGTGCCGGCGGACATTCTGCCCTCCGACGCCGCCCCGGCCGTGGAGGAAATCCTGGAGAAGCTGCGCCGGGGCAGGGCCCCGGACCCCCAGAGCGTGCGGGACGAGCTGCTGCACACCGTGGCCTGCAAGGCCGCCATCAAGGCAGGCTGGAACACCAGCCCGGCGGAGCGGGAGCGGATCGTGACGGAGGTGCTCTCCGGCCGGGTGAAATACTGCCCCCACGGGCGACCCGTCTCGGCTGTATTGAGCAAGAAGGATCTGGAAAAAATGTTCAAGAGGATCGTATGAAGAACAAGGTGATCGTGGTCTGCGGCCCCACCGCCACCGGCAAGACCCGGCTCGGCATCGAGCTTGCCCTGCGCTATGGGGGCGAGATCGTCTCCGCCGACTCCATGCAGGTCTACCGGCGGATGGACGTGGGCACCGCCAAGGCCACTCCCGCGGAGCGGGCCAGGGTCCCCCACCATATGCTGGACGTCTGCGAGCCCTGGGAGGACTACTCCGTCTCCCGTTATGTGCAGGAGGCGTCCCAGGTCTGCGACCGGCTCCTGGCGGCGGGGAAGATCCCCGTACTCGTGGGCGGCACCGGCCTCTATATCGACTCTCTGCTGGCCGGGCGGGATTTCGCCGGACGGGAAGAGGGAGACGAGGCCCTGCGCCGGGCGCTGAACGAGGAATACGAGCGTCTGGGCGGGGAGCGCATGCTGGAAACGCTCCGCGCCTTCGACCCGGAGCGGGCGGACAAGCTCCACCCCGGGGATCGGCGGCGCATCGTCCGGGCCATTGAGATCTACCGGCTCACCGGCAAGACCATCACCCGGCACGACGCGGAGACCCGCGCCCTGCCGCCCCGCTACGAGGCGGCGGTGATCGCCCTGCGCTTTGCCCGGCGGGAAGACCTGTATGCGCGCATCGACCGGCGGGTGGAGCAGATGGTGGAGGACGGGCTCTTCCAGGAGGTGGAGCGCCTTCTGGGAGAGGGTCTTTCCCCGGCCTGCACCGCCATGCAGGCCATCGGCTACAAGGAGGCTGCCCTGGCCCTCCGGGGCGAGATGAGCCGGGAGGAAGCCGCGGCCCTGATCCAGCAGGCCAGCCGCCGCTACGCCAAGCGCCAGCTCACCTGGTTCGGCCGCAACCCCCTGGCCCGATGGATCGACTGGGAGCGAGAGCCGGATTTCGACCTGGCCCTCTCCTCCCTGGAAAACTGGCTGGACCATCGGCTTTCGACAGAATCAGACACAAGCTCCGGTTTATGATAAATTGTCCGCACAGACGGGCAATTACATAAAAAGGAGCAGATACTATGCAAAAGACGCAAAATCTTCAGGACGCGTTTCTCAACCAGGCCCGCAAGGAGCGCATGACCGTTACCATGTTTTTGATGAACGGCTTCCAGCTGCACGGCGTGGTGAAGGGCTTTGACGGCTTCACCGTGGTGCTGGATTCCGAGGGAAAGCAGCAGTTGATCTACAAGCACGCCATTTCCACCATCGTCCCGCCCCGGCCCCTGGCCCTGGAGCTGGATGGCTGACCGTTTTTCGGACCTGGTGACGGCGGTGCTGTTTCTGGCGGCCTGCGCCTGGCTCGCCGCCGTCCTGTTCGCCGGACTGTGACCGGCAGGGTCCCTATGATCTGAGAGAGAGAGAAGGTATTGCATCCATGACATCCATGACCATTGCTGAGCGGGTTTCCCTGGTGCGCGAGCACATGAACCGGGCAGCGCGGGACGCCGGGCGGGACCCGGGGAAAATCCTGCTGCTGGCCGCCACCAAGATGAACGACGCTGACCGGGTGCGGCAGGCGATCCGGGCGGGGGTGGACCTCTGCGGCGAAAACCGGGTCCAGGAAATGCTGGAAAAGCAGGCCCAGGGCGCCTACGAGGGCGCTCCCCTGCACTTCATCGGCCATCTGCAGCGCAACAAGGTCAAGCAGGTGGTGGGTCTGGCGGAGCTGATCCACGGGGTGGACAGCCGGGAGCTGCTGCTGGCGATCTCCCGGGCCGCCGCCGCAAAGGGTCTGACCCAGGACCTGCTGCTGGAGCTCAACATCGGCGGCGAAGCCTCCAAGTCCGGCTTCCGGCCGGAGGAGCTGGACGAAGCCCTGGCCTTCGCGTCGGAGCTGCCCGCTATCCGGGTGCGCGGACTGATGACGATTCCTCCCGTGTGCGCCGCGCCGGAAGAAAATCGACCATTTTTTCTCCGAATGCAAAAGCTTTTTATTGACAATGGCGGAAAAAAATACGATAATGTATCTATGGATTTTTTATCTATGGGGATGAGCGGCGATTATACCGAGGCCATCGCCTGCGGCGCGAACCTGGTCCGCATCGGCACCGGGATCTTCGGTCCACGAAACTACGGCGCCCCTTCCCCCTAAGCACAGCACACTGGAGGCAATACCATGGGTTTCATGGACGAACTGCGCAAACTGACCCAGCCCTATGACGACGATAACGATTTCTTCGACGGCGCGGACAGCAGCCTGAGAGACGCTCCCCCGCCCAGCGCCGCCCAGCGGGAATTTGAAAGTGTTTTCGGCAACGAGCCGGCGGTGAAGCCGGAGCCGGAGGAGCGCCAGCCCGCCCCGCGGGAGAGCGCGGAGGGCGGTCTGTTTGCCGGCCTGGGCCGCAAGCAGAAAAAACCCCAGCGGGAACGCGTGGTGGACGTGGGCGGAAACGAGACCAAGGTCATCCTCTTCAACCCCCGCAGCTTCGAGGAGGCCGGAGAGCTTGTCAATCACCTGATGGCCAATCACTCCCTGGTCATGACCCTGGACGGCATCCCTACCGACACGGCCCGCCGTCTGCTGGACTTCATGTCCGGCATCACCTTTGCGCTGCAGGGCAAGATTACCCCGATCTCCGCAAAGACCTATTTCATTTCTCCGGAAAATGTTGATTTGCTCGGCGCGCAGCCCGACGGGGCCGAGACCGACGGTCAATATTTATAAATCAGAAAGTGTATATCATTCATTTGAAAGGTGGATATGGATATGATTACTGCGCAGGACATTCGCGAGAGGACCTTTGAGCGGGCCCGCATCAACGGCTATGAGCCCGCCTCCGTGGACGATTTTCTGGATCAGCTGGCCGAGGAAGTCGCGGCTTCTCAGAAGGAGAACTCCGTTCTGAAGGCCAAGATGAAGGTTCTGGTCGACAAGATCGAGGAGTACCGCGGCAATGAGGAAGCGCTGAACCTGGCTCTTCTGTCCGCGCAGAAGCTGGCTGTTCAGATCGAGAAGGAAGCCCGCGACCGCGCCGCCGCCATGATCGCCGACGCTGAGCGTCAGGTGAAGGAGCGCGTTGGCGCCATTGAGGACGAGGTCGAGCTCCAGAACCGCCGCCTGGACGACGCCAAGGCCGCTACCGCCGAGTATTTTGAGGCGGTCCGCGTCCTCTGCGACGAGCAGCTCAAGAAGCTGGACGAGATTCAGGGCAACTACGTCACCGTCGAGGAAGCCCCTGCGGAAGAGGCTGCCGCCCCGGCGGAAACCAAGGAAGCCATTGACCCGGGTGATGTGGACGATGTGGCCGCTCGCCTGGGCCTGGACAACACCCAGACCTTCAACCTGTAATGCCGCTCCGGGGGCAGAGCCGGTCCCCTCGCTCTGTCAATGGATAACGGTCGCCGCATGGAATCGGAAGGGGCGGGCGCAGCTGCGCGCGCCCCTTGGTTCCGTTTTTCGGCAGACCGTTTTTTGCGGTTTTCCCGCTTTTTCCCGCTATTGATTCTATACGAAACGCTCAGCGGCGTCGTATTACTCTCATATCACAGGAGACTGTTTCTATGTCACAGGATTTCAATGCCACTCTGAATTTGCCGAAAACCGATTTTCCCATGCGCGCCGGTCTTCCCAAGCGGGAGCCGGACATGCTGAAAAAGTGGGAGGAATTGGATCTCTATAACGAGCTGCTGAAGAAGAACGAAGGCCACCCCCGCTTCTCCCTGCACGACGGCCCTCCCTTCTCCAACGGCAACATCCACATGGGCCACGCCCTCAACAAGACCATCAAGGACTTCATCGTCCGCTCCTATGCCATGCGGGGCTACTACACCCCCTATATCCCCGGCTGGGATAACCACGGCATGCCCATCGAGAGCGCCATCATCAAGGAGCAGAAGCTGAACCACAAGGCCATGAGCGTGGCGGACTTCCGCTCCGCCTGCCAGGCCTATGCCGAAAAGTATGTGCAGAAGCAGATGGAAGGCTTCAAGCGCCTGGGCGTCGTGGGCGACTGGGAGCACCCCTACCGCACCATGTCGAAGGGCTTTGAGGCGGAGGAGGTTCGCATCTTTGGCAAGATGTACCGCAACGGCCACATCTACAAGGGTCTCAAGCCGGTCTACTGGTGCCCCAAGGATGAGACCGCTCTGGCCGAGGCCGAGATCGAGTATCAGGACGATCCCTGCACCACCGTCTATGTGAAGTTCCCCATGGCCGACGATCAGGGGAAGCTCTCTCACCTGGACCACAGCAAGCTCTTCTTCCTGATCTGGACCACCACCATCTGGACCCTGCCCGGCAACATCGGCATCTCCCTCCACCCGGACGAGAGCTACGCTGTCGTCAAGGCCCCCAATGGCGAGATGTACATCCTGGCCGAGCCTCTGGCCGATAAGGTCATGCGCGCCGGCGGCTTCGAGAGCTTTGAGATCCTCGAAACCCACCCCGGCCGCTTCTTCGAATACATGCTGGCCCGTCACCCCTTCCTGGACAAGACCAGCCTGCTCATGAACGCCGACTACGTCACCATGGACTCCGGCACCGGCTGTGTCCACACCGCCCCCGGCTTCGGCGCGGACGACTATCAGACCTGCATGCGCTACGGCACCGAGATGGTGGTGCCCGTGGACGATCAGGGCCGCCACACCGACTACGCCGGCAAGTACGCCGGTCTGGGCACCGACCAGTCCAACCCCATCATTCTCGCCGACATGAAGGAGAGCGGCATGCTCTTCGCCAGCGAGGAGATTGTCCACAGCTATCCCCACTGCTGGCGCTGCAAGCACCCCATCATCTTCCGGGCCACCCCCCAGTGGTTCTGCTCGGTGGACTCCTTCAAGG
>ODAJ012184744.1_pt1 | contig 32469 bp, 33 predicted proteins | sample 1539241 | NCBI WGS metagenome assembly ODAJ01 (sample SAMN02144231, study PRJEB22623) | gut metagenome | biome: sheep rumen | host: Ovis aries | place: New Zealand
CTCTGGGAGGGCCGGAATAATCACTTAGTTTCTCGAAGAATTGGCTGTTCTCATTATCCTCTATCAAACTGTGCGTAAAATTCCGATTTGCTTAATACAAAGATTCTAACCGTTTCAACAATAAAAATAAAGCCCACTGATGTGAGCTTCATTCTTCACTTCCATTTATCTGTGAATAGTAACGAAAATCAAAAAAGCCGGAGAAACAGTAAAAAAACAAAAAAAGCGGAGCCTGTGCTTCCGCCTTTTTTACTTAAATTCATTTTTTCGACCTTATGACTCCAGAAAACCTTTCAGATCCTCAATCATGTCATCCACATCCATGCCGTGCACATCCGCGGCCTGCGAAAGCGTTTCCCTTCTTGCGCTCGGACAGGAAGAACAGTGCATCCCCATCTCGGCAAGAATCCCTGCTGCCTCCGGTGCCATGTCCAGCAACTCTCCTATTGTTGTTTCACCTGTAATTCTCATCTTCCATCCTCCGAAACTTGTGTTTTTCCGTATCTGTCCGGTTAACGGTCTGTCCGCTTACTGACCTGAGAATTCAGCAACCAGATCCGTAAGCTTAATAAAATCATATTCCGTCACAGGGCCCTCTTTCTCTCCGAACTTATGGGAGAGAACCTGGTCGTATCTGCCTTCGACATGTTCGGTGTCATCGGCCTTGCCTAAGAAAAGATAAACATCTTCGTAGCCTTCCGGAATCCAGAGCGTCATGGTAACCGGTCTGTGAACGGTACACTCGTGATACTCAACACCGTCTTTTTCGGTAATCGTCCATTCGCCCCAGTTATTCTCCTGAGATAAGGACCAGCCGATGGTATATTTCTGGCCGCCCCACTCGATTTCGGTGATTTTCATCGGCCTCTGACCCTTTTTTGCAGCCTCCTGCTCGGGGACGATGCCGGACTTAGCGTCCACCACATTGAAAAGGTACTCCTGACAGTTAAGGTCCTCGTATCCCATGTCTTTGGCCTTGTTGTATTCTTCCACGGAAGCGGTGAGATGACTGTCGTAATCGTATTTCACCGTATAGGTAACGATGCCGTATTTATCCGGTGCCGAAACATCAGCCGCTGTAAACTTATATTTCATATCGGCGGAAGGCGGGAAGAAATCCTTTATCATATCCTCTTCCCCACGGTTGCAGTAGAAGGCACATCCCTTACGCGAAAAATCGCGAAAGTTCGTATATAAAAGTCCCTGTTCTTCTGCCCAGGTCTGCTCCGGTACTGCCGGTGTTTTGGATTTCTGCATTATGCTACAGCCTGCAAGCATGGATACGGTCATTGCAAGCAGTGTCATTAATGCGGCTGATTTTGCGAAAATACTTCTTTTTCTGTTCGTTTTCATAATCCCCTTTTTTCGTTCACACATTTTATCATAAGTTTAACGGATTTACCACGTTAATTGTATTTCTTCAATGTCTCATTCAGTGCGGCCTTATACTCTGCTGCCACATCGTCCGGTCCCGCAACGGTAACATCCGGTCCCAGTGCGAAAATCCATCCGAAGAACTGGGAACTTACCGCCACGTCAACCGTGGTAACATATCGTGCGCTTTCGGATATTCCGGACGCACCCTTTTCGGCACCGGATGCGGGCGCCGGATGAATCGGAATATCCTTTCCGAAACGGTCGATGAAGACGCCGGCCAATCCGGCCGGAAATTCAATCCGGACCTTTCTTTCCTCACCCGCAAACATACCGAAACTTTTCTTTGCATACTTTGCGGGGTCAAAATCGGCGAACTGTTCCTTTCCCTCACGTGGTTCGTTTGTAAGCGAAATCCGGTCCATTTTATCCACGCGGTAATGACGGATCCGGCTGCTTAAATGGTCGAATGCAATCATGTAATAATTCTCATCGTCCCAGGAAAGCGCCCAGGGGCTGACCTCATAGATACGTACTTCGTCCGTCCCCTCCACACATTTCGGAACCAGTTTCCCGTTTACATCCCACTGCAGATATTTAAAACGAATACGGCTGTTTTCCGCAATTGCATTGTGAATTTTATCGACGTTGTAATAGATACTTTCGTTCATGGTTTTGATACGGCCCTGTACGTGCACCTGGCGCTTTAACTGACCAGCCTCGTACTGACTTGCAAAACCGGTGATTTTCTTAATCAGGGCCGAGGATTTACGCTCGGTGATGAATTTTGAAGACTGCACCGCATCCACTAAAAGCTTTAATTCCGCAAGTTCGAACTGCTTTGCGCCGACATGATAAAAATACTGTCTGCCGCTTTTTTCGCCGATAATCTCGATTCCCATTTCGTCCGTCAGAACGTCAAAATCGCGATAAATCCCTTTTCTCTCCGACGTAATTCCGCGCCTTTCCAGTTCCTTTATAATCTCCGGCATTGTAATTCCGTGCTCGTCATCTGTTTTTTCGAGCATAATCCGGTAGAGGTAATAAAGTTTTAATTTCTGATTCTCGTTCTTTGCCATGCCGGGTTCCCCCTTTTATTTTCCGCGTGTATGAATCACCCCTGCGAAAGCCTGAAAATCCGCCTCGTTTGCGGCACAGAATTCTTCGTAATACTGCGGAATGTTATTATACAGTGCCGCTTCGGGATGATGTTTTCTTGCCTCACAGTCTGCCTGAATCAGATTTAACTGCAAGGCAAAACTGTCGTTTAACCGGTTAATTACATCGGAATAGTCCGAAAGATATTCGTGATAGGTTTCGCGTTCCTCAGGAGTTAATCTGCGGAGAATTCCCCCGCCGCGCTTTGTTACAATTCGATGAATCACCATAAAAATCAATGGAATGATAATGAAAGACAAAGGATAACCGATGAGGAAAAAAAGAACGGTAAACACGTCTCCCGTTCTATCACTGAACATCATGCAGCCGGCGATGAAAAAAACCAGCCAGGAAATAAGCTGCAGCGATGAATAGATTGCATCGAAAATCGGAGAAAAGGTCAGAAAAAGCACGATTGAAATCAGTCCGTGAGGCACTGCCACCAGACAGCCGAAAATCAAAACGGCAACCTGCGCTCCTTCTATACCCTGCCCGCTTAAGAAAGGCGAAGTTACAGCAAAACCCAGAATAAGAAAACCAAGTAAAAGATAGATCAACAGCCCGATTACGTGAAACGGAATGCTGACAAATGCGGAAGGACGGACCTTCTTACGCGCATGCGCCTTTTGAAACTCATCCATATCTTCTTCGATTAAATGTTTCCGGTCGAACAGTCCGCGGTCGGTCCAGCAGTCTCTGTAGGATTTGGCAAGTTCCATTTTACGGCCGTCACACTCTTGTTGAAGCATAAGATTATAAAGGCAGGTCTGATAAATACAATCATACTCTGCCCTTTTTTCCGGAGTTGCAAGGCTCATGGCTTCCGCAAATTCCGGCTCCAGGCTCAAATCCGCCTGCCAGTTATAAATGGTCTCATTTGTTGCACCGAGACGCCCCAGTATTTGATTCCAGTAATCTTCTGCCTTCATCTTCCCTTTTACGGTTTCATCAGGGCTTATGCCTGCCTTACCTTGTGGCCCGAAGCCGCCTCAAAGTTGTATTTTACAATCCCTGCATCTATTTTTGTCAAAGGACCTGCTTTTGCGGTAATAACCGCCTCCCCGTCCTCCAGACGAATGGAAAAAAGCTGCTGATTGAGGGCGGTCGGTGCCTTCAGAGCGGCATCAACACCTTCCTTAAACCAGTCGGGCATGTCCTCTTCTTTTACGCTGCATATGCTTTTTACGGATTTGGAACGGTGCGGCTTACCGGGATTTTCCCCGTATCCGACGGCAATGACACAGACGAGTTTTTCGCCCTTTGCAATCTTTGCCTTACACTTTTTCTTTCCGTAAGTGCCTGCCACCCAGCAGGTGTTAAGGCCGGATTCCTGTGCGAAAAGCACAATGCGCTCTCCGAAATATCCCGCTTTCTCCTCAAGGTCCGGCAAATCCTTTTTGCCGACAACGGCAATGTAATTCACTGCGTTTTTAAACTTACCGTAGTGCGCCAGAAAAACATCGAAGCACTTCGGATCGTCACAAATAAGCTGTATATTAAGGCCGCTTTCCCGGTTGCAGATTTCAATCAGGGAATTCAGTGAGTTACGCTTTGTCTCTTCGATTGCTTTTTCCGTAAACTGACGCACGGAATGGCGCTCGTTTATGATTTTTATAATTCGCTCTCTGTTCATGTCTGATGCCTTCCCGCTTTGCCCGGGCTTTCTTTTTTCACCCTTACCTGCGCCTGATTCCGGTATTATTTTCCCGCACTTTCCATCATTTCGAGTTTCTCCGAGAGATTCTCCAGAAATTCCAGACTCGCTTCGGGCGAAGTTCCGTTAAAAATACTGTCTTTAAAAATGATAACGTAAGTCAGCAGAATCAGCACGGAAATTCCGATACCGACGATGCCGAGAATAATTGCCGTTCTGGCCTTCTGCGTTTTTCCCCCGTTTTCGTCTTTGGAAAGAACGGCCATAACAATGGCAATGATTCCGAACGGAATCCCCGATGCACAGCAGCAGGAAAGAACAATGGACGTAATTGCCATGCCCATTGCATTCGACGGAAGGTTCGCATTCGTACGGTGCTTTTCGTTCTTATACTCCTGATAGTCTGCGGAATCCATGGTAACCATGGACTTTTCGTCCTCGGTCATGGAATTAAAATCATACCCGCCGGTTTCAAACTTATTGTAATTTTTCTTCTTTTTCTTCATTGATGATTCGCTCCGTCCCGGCACTTAACCCAGTTTCGGTCCTTCTGCGGGCTTTTCGACAGGCTTTTCTTCCGCATTCAGCAGATTCTTTGCATGTTCGATTGCCTGGCTCTGACGTCTTACCGAATTCACGCCTCCGGCATTCAGGGCTATTTCGCCGCTGTTGATTTTTTCAAAATGCATCTTTTCGATTCCGCTCTGCATGGCAAATGCGTTCAGAATGGATTCGTCCTCCACCGGATAATGTTCCGAAATCCGGCGCTTCTGAAAGTCATCTTCCAGCTCACGGACACGGTTTAAAATGAATCAAACAAACTGATCTGGTTGTTCTCGGGCAGGTTTCCGAGAAGACCTAAATGATCCATGGTCCGAAGCACCGTATCGGTAACTTTCGCCCGGTTCTTAAAATCGGTTTTCGACGTAAACGGCCCCTTCTTGCAGGCTTCCACGATACCGGTGGCTGCGGAATCCGCAACTCCTTCGATACTGGTCAGGGAAGGCATGATCATACCGTCAATGATCTGGAAATTCTTGGCATGCGCACGGAAAATATCAATCGGCATGAAACGGAATCCTCTGGCATACATTTCCTGCACAAGACGCATATCCTTATATTCGCCTTCTTCCTTGTTCGAAACTTCCTCATCGCCTCCGGAAGCTTTCTTGGAATCGTCTTCGGAACCGGTAATTCCGGCTTTTCTTTTGTATTCTTCAATGGCTGCATTCAATCGTTCCGGTCCCTGGCACATTTTCTCATAGTTAAAGGCCGTGGCACGGATACTGAAATAGGCCGCGTAATAGGCAAGCGGATAGTTTACCTTACAGTAAGCGATTCGCCATGCCATCATAACGTAAGCCGCCGCATGGGCCTTCGGGAACATATACTTAATCTTCTCGCAGGACCAGACATACCAGTCGGGTACGTTATGCTTAATCATCTCTTCCTTCCACTCGGGCCATGCATCGCACTTTCCGCCGGCAACTTTTCCCTTGCGGACCATTTCCATGATTTTAAAACTCATTCCGGGATCCAGACCCATGCCGATTAGGTAGGTCATAATATCGTCACGGGTACAGATGGCCGTCGAAATCGTAGCGGTACCTTCCGCAATCAGTTTCTGCGCGTTACCGAGCCATACGTCGGTACCGTGCGCCAGGCCGGCAATACGAACCAGATCCGAGAAAGAAGTCGGGTGCGTATCGATTAACATCTGCATGGCAAAATCGGTTCCGAATTCCGGAATTCCGAGGGATCCGAGTTTCGTTCCTCCGATCTGATCGGGTGTAATTCCGAGCGCTTCCGTAGACTGGAACAATGTCATAACTTTCGGATCGTCAAGCGGAATCGTAAGCGGATCGATACCGGTCAAATCCTGCAGCATACGAATCATCGTCGGATCGTCGTGTCCGAGAATGTCGAGTTTTAAAAGGTTATGGTCAATCGAATGGTAATCGAAATGCGTGGTAATCGTATCCGTTTCCATATCGTTTGCGGGATGCTGCACCGGTGTGAACTGGTTGATGTCGTGTCCTAACGGAAGCACGATAATACCGCCGGGATGCTGGCCCGTCGTACGTCTGACGTCGATACACCCCTGCGCGATTCTGGTAATTTCACAGTTTCGTTTCGGGATTCCCTTTTCCTCAAAATATTTGCGCACATAGCCGCAGGCGGTCTTCTCCGCCACGGTACCGATGGTTCCGGCACGGAAGGTCTGGCCGGCGCCGAAAATAACTTCGGTGTACTTATGCGCCTTGGACTGGTATTCACCCGAAAAGTTTAAGTCGATATCCGGCTCCTTGTCTCCCTTGAAACCGAGGAAGGTTTCAAACGGAATGTCAAAGCCGTCTTTCTTTAATTTTTCCCCGCAGACCGGACAGTTTTTATCCGGCATGTCGCAGCCCGCGCGTCCCGCGTAAGCTTTCACGTCTTCAGAGTCAAAATCACTGTAATGGCATTTGCTGCAGTAATAATGCGGCGAAAGCGGATTTACCTCGGTAATTCCGGCCATGGTCGCAACGAAGGATGATCCGACGGAACCACGGGAACCTACCAGATAACCGTCTTCGTTGGACTTCCATACCAGTTTCTGCGCAATGATATACATAACCGCGAAACCGTTGCTGATAATAGAATTCAGTTCTCTTTCAAGACGCTTGCTTACCACTTCGGGAAGTTCTTCGCCGTAGATTTCATGTGCTCTGGTATAACAGATTTCTTTTAATGTTTCGTCGGAATGCGGAATCTCCGGCGGACATTTGTCGGGATGAATCGGAGAAACGAATTCGCACATGGAGGCAATCAGGTTCGTATTGTCCACAACGACTTCCATGGCCTTCTCCTCGCCGAGGTATTCGAATTCCGCAAGCATTTCTTCGGTGGTCCGAAGATACAGCGGAGCCTGCTGGTCCGCATCCGAAAAGCCCTTGTTGCTCATCAGAATTCTCCGGTATATTTCATCCTCGGGATCGAGGAAATGCACGTCGCAGGTTGCACAGACGGGAATATGAAGCTTCTCTCCGAGGGAAACAATCCGGCGGTTTAAATCACGCAGATCCTCGTCGTTCTGGATATCCGGATATTTTTTGTTGTCGCGCACCATAAACTCGTTGTTTCCGATCGGTTGGATTTCCAGGTAATCGTAGAAGGAGGCGATTTTACTTAAGGTCTCGTCTGTTTTCTTGTCCACGAGGGCACGGAACAGTTCTCCCGCTTCGCAGGCACTGCCGACAATTAAGCCTTCCCGGTATTTATTAATCAAAGATTTCGGCATTCTCGGAACGCTGTTAAAATACTTGCAGTGTGATTCGCTGACAAGGCGGTACAGATTCATACGGCCGATCTCGCTCTTTGCCAGAATGATGACATGATAACTCGGGGACTTCATGATACGGTCCACGCTTGAGGACGTATAATCGTTGACCTCTTTTAAGGTCGTGACGTTTTTCTTCGCAAGCATGGAGACGAATCTTGCAAAAATCTGAGCCGTCGCCGTTGCATCATCCACCGCTCTGTGGTGATTCAAAAGGCTGATTCCGAGGTCTTTGCAGACATGGTCAAGGGTGTGCTTCTTGCTTCTGGTAAGCAGGGTTCTGGATACCGCCACGGTGTCTAAATACGTGAATTCTTTTTCGATTCCCAAGCGTTTGCAGTTCTCCATGATGAAACTCATGTCGAAGTTTGCATTGTGCGCAACCAGCGCATCGTCACCGATAAAATCCAGAAACCGCGGAAGCACTTTATCGATGGTTTCCGCCACGATTACCATATCGTCGGTAATTCCGGTTAAACTTGTCGTGGTAAAGGATAACGGCACCTTGGGATTGACGAATTCCGAGAACGTATCCTGACATTCCCCGTTTACCACACGCACGGCACCGATTTCGATAATACGGTTGTCCACGGGCGAAAAGCCGGTCGTTTCGATATCAAAAACGACAAAGGAATCCATAAGGCTCTGTCCTTTGTCATTGACGACGGCCTGGGTTAAATCATCGACAAGATAACCTTCCACACCGTATAAAACCTTGAAAGGATTTTCGTTGTCCTTGTTGATTTTTTCCAGTGTATGCATGGCTTCCGGAAAGGCCTGAACCACGCCGTGATCAGTGATGGCAAGCGAATTCATGCCCCAGGAATGGGCGCGTTTGATAATGTCCGCCGCATAGGATACGCCGTCCATGTCGCTGTATTTCGTATGGCAGTGCAGTTCCACACGCTTCTTTAAGGATAAGTCTTCTCTTTTCTTTTTCTCGGACACGGACTTTGCGATACCGTCAATGGAACTGATGGTAATTTCATGCGAGAAGGTATCATACTTTGCAACACCTTTTACGCGAACAAACTCGCCGTTTTTCACGGCCTTGGCAAACTCGTCCTTCTGATCCTCGAAGGTAAAGATTTTACACATAATGGAGTCTTTCTCGTCCGTTACCGCAAACGAGAACAGATGCTTTTCGTTACGAAGGGCACGGTCTTCCATGTTGAAAATCCGGCCTTTGATGACCACCATGCCGATTTCGTCGGTGATTTCACTGATCGGGGTAATATCGCCGGAAGCATCCCTGCCGTAAAGAATATTGGGATCCTCGCTTCGGTTAAGCGGCCGGCGGTAAGAATCCTTTTTATCGCCTTTGTCTTTCTTATTCCGTGATGCCCCGACAACTTTGTTTTTATCGGTATTTCCGGATTTGCCGTCCTTACTGTCAAAACCGGTTTTCTCCTTGGCGGCTTTGGCCCCGACGGCTTCGGCGCCCTCCGTTTTTGCTTTTTCGAGCATTTCGGGTGTGATTTTTGGCAGGGAACCGGTGGTTCCGAGACTGTCGACCCCGGCAAAAACAGGATCTACGCTTACGGTGGCAAGCGTTCCGTCATCTTCCTCGATGCGCGTTCCGTGGAATACGCGTTCCGAAATCTCTTCCACCCTCTTATTGATGCGATGCTCGCTCTCCTTACGGAAATTGCTTTCCGGGCGGTCCTCGTAATCAAAAGAAATTTTCACGGGAAGATTGCAGCGGTCTAAATAAACGCTCATAAGAAAGCTTTCGATGCTGCGCTCTCTTCTTCTGGCCACGGTGGAATTCTCAAGCGTGACATTCATTTCATCCTCACCCGTAAATTCCACGTGGGCATGCCTTAAAAGACTTCCGTTTAAGGAAGCCTCGTCGGTCAGTTCCGAAATGATGCTGTCACGGTAAACCTCCCAGAGCGTTTTGGGAGTATAGAGTCCGGAAAGTTTGTATTTTAAGTCGATATGGACTTCCATCCCGTCCGGAAAATAAGCATCGCAGATGGCACCCTGTGTCTTAAGGATGGCATTGCGCGGAACCAGATACGGACTGGTGACAAGCACGCGAATTGTGTCCGCTTCCGTATTGCTTTTTATGTTCTCGACTTCAAGGTCCTCGAATAATGCCGCGGACTCCCGGTCAAGGATTGCTTTTTTGAATACTTCTTTAAATCTCATTGCTGCTTTTGCTTCCGTTGAAAATTTAAAAATTATGTATGGTTTACATAATTATAGTTTACATAAAGTAGTTTACATAATGTCGTTGACATAATTTTAGTTAACATAACTTATTCCAAATCCGGATATCAGGTCCAGGCATCCAGTTCGGCGCGGAGCGTATCGAGTAATTCCGCTTCGGGAACTTTACGGACAACTTCCCCATGCCTGATCAAAAGTCCGACTCCGTCTCCTCCGGCGATTCCAAGGTCAGCTTCCTTCGCTTCTCCCGGTCCGTTTACGACGCAGCCCATTACCGCCACTTTGATATTTAAGTGAGGATATGCCTCAACCATGGTCTCCACCTTATTAGCCAGACCGATTAAGTCAATTTTGGTTCTGCCGCAGGTCGGACAGCTTACCACTTCGATTCCGCCCTGTCTTAAGCCCAGTGTTTTCAGAATTCTCTTGGCTGTCTTTACCTCTTCGACCGGATCGCCGGTTAAGGATACACGAATGGTATCCCCGATTCCGTCATTTAAAATAATACCGAGCCCTACCGAACTTTTGACTGTACCGGTAAATAGTGTGCCGGCTTCCGTAATTCCGATGTGAAGAGGATACTTTGTTTTCTCAGCAATCAGTTCATGCGCTTTGACACACATTAAAACATCCGATGACTTGATGGAAATGACAATATTGTCGTAACCGGCATTCTCAATCATGGAAACCTTGTCAAGGGCACTTTCCACGATTCCTTCCGCGGTAACGTGACCGTACTTTTCGATAATCGGTTTTTCCAGCGAACCGGAATTGACTCCGACACGGATGGGAATGTTTCTTTCCTTTGCCACATCCACAACGGCTTTTAACTTCTCTTCGCCTCCGATGTTACCTGGGTTGATACGGATTTTATCCGCGCCGTTTTCCATGGCGGCAATGGCCATTCTGTAATCGAAATGAATATCTGCCACGAGCGGAATGGAAATCTCTTTTTTGATTTCCGCAATGGCTTTCGCAGCTTCCTCTGTCGGGACGGTACAGCGGATGATTTCACAGCCCGCTGCCTCAAGGCGGTGAATCTGTTCCACCGTGGCTTTCACGTCCTCTGTTCTTGTATTGGTCATGGACTGGATCAGAATGGGATTTCCTCCTCCGATCACTTTATTTCCGATCTGAATTACCTTCGTGTTGTCGCGATACATAATAACACCTCCTAACGCACAATCTAGTGTATCATACTCGGGTGAACACATTCAATTGTGTAGAATAGACAAATAAAATCCGATTTTTTCTACCCTGCCAGAAAGAGGCTGTAAATCCTTGTACATTCCTCGCCGAATTGTTTTCTGTTGTATGATTCCGCAAGGATTTCCACGATTAAAAACACGCATCCCGCCAGAAGGCAGAGCTTGCCGGATTGCACCTTCCCGCTTACTCTGTAACTGATTGTATACAGTCCGTAAAAGGAAAGAATGCCGCCTCCGTCCGTTAAAACAATACTCCGTATTTTTCCGGCCAGACGTTTTAAGCGATGCCGTCTGTCGGCTCCTTTTAACCGTTCCGAGAGGATTTGTGCACTCGCATAGCGGTCTTTCGGATTTCTGCGGATACATCTGCATGCTATTTCCGCCAAAGGAGCACTTAACCCAAGCCTTCTTAATGTAGCCGCAGTTGGTCTTCTGTTTGTTGTCTCCGGTCCTTTCCCTGATATTATGTAAACTAAAATATATCCAAGCGCATATACATCGCTTTCTCTGAAACAGATTCCAAGGTACATTTCTGGTGCCGCATATCCCGGTGTGGATTCCCTTGCCTGCTTTCGGTTTGAAAACCTGGCTGCCGATCCGAAATCCAGAAGTTTTACTTCTCCTTCTTTTGTCACATAGATGTTTTCCGGTTTCAAATCGCCGTGCACAATCGGAACCGGGCGGCTGTGCAGATAGGATACGATTTCCACGAGTTTTGTAAAGATTTCCGTAGCCTGCCGGTTCGTGCCCCGCTGAAGGTTCGCGCCCTGCTGCCGGTTCGTGCCCTGCTGCCGAATTGCGCCCTGATCTTGCATTCTGTTCTTTTGTATGAATTCTTTGAGCGATATGCCTTCCTCGTATTCCATCACAAGAAAATATTTTTCGTCATGAATAAAACAGTCCGCAAGTCTCGGGATGCCGGGATGTCGAAGTATTTTAAGCATCTGCGCTTCTCTTTCGCCCCGCGATATGCACTCAAAACACTTCATGGCATAATACAGGCCGCTGTTTAAATCCCTTACACGGTAAACCGTGCCGCTGGTGCCCTTGCCGATTTCATCTATGACAATGTATTTTCCGATTTTTTCTCCCTGTCGCATACCTATGTTCTCCCTGCGCAAATCTGATGTCTCCCTGTCAATTTTATGAGCCCGGTCTGCCTCCAAAACCCTCCTGCAGCTTATGCACTCTTCCGAACAGGTACTCCGCGGTGCTTTCCAGATAAACCGCATCGTACCTGCCCGTGCGGTTTCTTAACTTCGCCCTTCGCCCGAGTTCTTTCAGGCGTACATCCGCTTCCCCGATTCCGTTTTTTTCAAAGAACCGGCAAAATTCCTCTTTCGGTACGGCCTTTGAAAAATCCTTCGTAATCAGAAGATATCCGCGCTTATTCACCTTAAGAATTCCGTCCGTCCCGTATAAGAAGACCCGTTTTCGAAACATTACGACAACTTTAAGCCTTTCGTCACGAAACCGATTTTTTTGCAGGAACGTGTTTCGCACGCGCGCTCCGAGTCCGTGCTCACGAATAACCGGCAGGGCATCCTCATAGAACCATCCGATTACGTTTTGTACGATATTTTCGCCGTCGGGCCCGTCATAAAGTGCCCCTATTACCACCGGCCCCGCGCCTGTCATGACATGTTCCAGCGCAAGGCACGAAGATCCTGCCCCCTCCTCCCGGAGAAAGGCATACCGGTACCCTTCTTTCATCATCTGCCTCCCGGGTTTCCCCGTCTGTTTCAATTGTCCTTTTGAATAAAAAAACCGAAACGGTTTCCCTGAAAAAAAGAATAGAAATAAAACCCGCGCTTTTCGTCCTTAACGGAAAAACCGCGACACATCGTTCACCAAAACCAGAACCATAAGCACCAGCAGTGCCCCGAAACCGACCAGTGTTACGACGGCTTCGAACTTCTTCGGTATCTTGCGGCGAAAAATGAGTTCCGCAATTAAGAACACAAGGCGGCCTCCGTCCAGTGCCGGGAACGGAAGCAGGTTCATGATTGCCAGGTTAACGCTTAAAAGCAGCGCAATGTTAACAAGATTGATTAATACGGTTCCTATCCCGTAAGCTTTCGTTTCCTGAATGGTGTTACCGATTACCTGCGCCATACCGACGGGACCGGCTACATCATCTTTCTTGATCCGCCCCGAGAAAAGCATTCCTATGCTTTTTACGGACGCTTTCAGCCAGTAACGCACTTCATACCAGCTGTACTGGAAAATCTTAATATTGGCGCAGTCAACGACTTCTCCGGCATAGATCCCCATTACACGCCGTCCTTCCATGCTGCCGAGTGAAATATTCACGGTATTGATTTCATCCCCGCGCTTATATTTTACAACCCAGTCGTTGGTGCGGTTTGTGATTGTATAAAGTGTGATTTCGGAGAACAGATAGATTCTCTCTCCGTTAATCGAAATGATTTCGTCTCCGGGCTGCAGACCGGCTTCCTGTGCGGGCATCCCTTCAATTAACGCGCCGATTACCGGCGGATTCTCCCCACAGACTCCGACTACGAGCATGGCAAGAAGAAAGCCGAGAAGAATGTTAAAAACAGGCCCGGCAAGTACGGTTGCGATACGGCCCGCAAGCGGTGCCTCCGAGAATTTGCATCCCCAGATTCCCTCTTCTTCCTCATCATCCAAATCTTCGGAATCGTCTTTTTTGCTTTTTTCGGAAGTTTTTAAACTTGTACCCTTCGTGGGATCTTCCATCGGATTCTCTTCACTGACAGCCTCATCCTCTTCGTCCTCAAACGGATCTTCCTCTTCGAAGATACAGGCGCCGCCGAACGGCAGGGCACGGAGTGCATATTCCGTTCCTTTACGCTTAAAATGAAGCAGTCTCGGGCCCATTCCGACCGCAAATTCTTTTACGTGAATCCCGTTTGCCTTGGCCACAATAAAATGGCCGAACTCGTGTACCACCACGAGAACGGAAAAAATCACGATGAATGCAAGAATGGTCCAGATTACAGACACGGTACAATCCCCTCGATAAATTCGTAAGTTTCCTTCTCCGCTTCAAGAATCTGCTCCACGGTCGGATTAGCCACCGCTTTGTGATTCTCCATGGAAGCTTCGATTAAGTCATAGATTTCCAAAAATCTGATTTTACGTTCCAAAAACAGTGCCACGGCACGTTCGTTTGCCGCGTTGAAAACACTCGGCATGCTTCCGCCGATAGCGGATGCCTTCCTTGCCATGGGAAGTCCTAAAAAAGTCTCCTCATCCGGTTTTTCGAATGTCATCGCACCGAGTGTTTCAAAGTCAACGCGCGGTGTATCCATTTCTCTTCTGTCCGGATAAAAAATCGCATACTGAATGGGCAGTTTCATATCCGGAACGCCCATCTGCCCCATAATTCCGCCGTCTTTGTACTGTACGGCCGAATGCAGAATGCTCTGGGGATGAATCAGTACATGAATCTGGTCGAGATTTACATCAAACAGCCACTTCGCCTCGATCATTTCAAGGCCCTTATTTACGAGCGTAGCGGAGTCAATGGTGATTTTCCTGCCCATTGTCCAGTTCGGGTGTTTTAAGGCATCCTCGACGCGTATATTGGCAAGTTGTGATCTGCTCTTTCCGCGGAACGGTCCGCCGGAAGCGGTAAGAATGATTTTCTCCACTCTGTCTTTCGGCATTCCCTGCATGGATTGAAAAATCGCCGAATGTTCGCTGTCCACCGGTAAAATCGGCGCATTCATCGAGCGCGAAAGCGGCATGATGATATGGCCTGCGGTAACCAGTGTTTCTTTATTGGCAAGCGCAATGGTCTTGCCTTTTTCCAATGCCGCAATGGTCGGACGGATGCCGATCATGCCGACGATTGCCGTAACCAGAATGTCATATTCGTCTAAGGAAGAGATAAAAAGAAGTCCTTCCATACCGGATAAAACCTTCGTATCCGTATCCGCGATGCGGTTTCGAAGATCTCCGGCTGCTGCCTCATCCCACATAACGCAGTAGGAAGGACGGTATTTGCGTACCTGTTCTTCCATTCGTTTAACGTTTTTGCCCGCTGCGAGGGCAACGATTTTTAAGTCGGGATTGGCATCGGCGATTTCAAGCGTCTGGGTTCCGATGGAACCGGTTGAACCTAAGATAACAAGTCTTCTGTCCATGATTCACTCCTACTGTTGGACTTTCGGTGCAAACTGCAAAAGCAGAGCCATCAGGAAATATACCATGGGAGCGGTGAAAATAACCGAATCGAAACGGTCTAAGATTCCGCCGTGACCGGGAATAATGTGCCCGTAGTCTTTTACACCGTTATTTCTTTTGATTGCGGATGCGGCCAGATCGCCGCACATGGAAGCGATGGCACCAACAAAGCCCATGCATCCGAAACTTAAAATGCTGATGGCGCCGGATTTATGTACCAGAACATAGATTAAGCCGAGCAGCATGCTGCCCAACGTTCCGCCGAGTACACCGCCGGCCGCGCCTTCATAGGTTTTCTTCGGAGAAAGCCTCGGTGTCATTTTATGCTTGCCGAAATTAATACCCACAACGTAGGCGCAGGTATCGGAAAACCATGCGGAAATAAACGGCATCCATACGAGGAAAATTCCGCCCGGAAGGGAACGGATGTAGTAAATGAAACTCAGTGTCAGGGCAACGTAAACAACGCCGAAGACGGCATTCGAAACCTGCGTGAAATTGAATTTCGGGAAGGAAAAAATATAAGCGTACAGAATGCCGATAAATCCGGTAATGAATACCAGCATGATAATTACGGCAAAAATATTAAATGCACCGACCGGCTTTGCAAGCCAGTCTTTTACTTCCTGCGGGCAGTACCAGTCGTCCTGCGCAAGAATGGATAAATAATAAGCCACGATGGTGAGCAAGCCGAACACCTGAAAAACATTGAACCGGTGTCCTTCTTCGCGCACTTTGGTCGCATTTGTAAATTCGATATAGCCGATGCAGGAAATGACACAAAGAGCAACCCCCAGCACCGGGCCTCCCACGATGCCGAGAATAATGGTCAGTATTAAAATCACCGCTCCGGAGATTACTCTCTTTAGTGCTGTGCTCATTTATGCAACTCTCATTCTTTGTATTTTCATTCTGCGATTTTATTTCGCGTTTTTTCTGCGATTTTATTTCGCATTTCCATAGCGGCGGTCGCGGGTATTGTACCACTCAATCGCCTTTTCAAGCTCCGCTTTGTCAAAAACGGGCCAGTGTGTATCCGTATAATAAAATTCGGTATAGGCAAGCTGCCAGAGAAGATAATTCGAAAGTCTCTGTTCACCGGACGTACGAATCATTAAATCCGGATCCGGAATATCCGCGGTATCGAGGTGTGCGGAAATCATCTCTTCCGTGATGTCTTCGGGATTGATTTTTCCCTCTTTCACATCGGCTGCAATTGCCTGAACCGCTCTTTTGATTTCATCTCTGGAGCCGTAATTTAAGGCAATCTGAAACTGCAGACCGGTATTGTCTTTGGAAAATTCCTCAATCTCGTCCGCCAGATCCTGTAAGTCTTTCGGAAGTCCCGGACGATAACCGATGACGCGGATGCGCACATTGTTTCTTGCGGCCTTTTTAAAACCGTTGCGCAGGTATTCGCGGAACAGGTTCATTAAAGCCATTACTTCGTCTTCGCTTCTCTTCCAGTTTTCCGTGGAAAACGCATAAACGGTTAAATATTTGATGCCCAGCTCGTCAGCCACATAGAGCATATCCTCTAAGTTCTGCGCGCCCTTGGCATGACCGACGGTGCGGGGGAAACCCTTGGATTTCGCCCACCGTCCGTTTCCGTCCATGATAATTGCCACATGTGTCGGTGCCTGCATGTCGCCTCCTATACGGTCATAATCTCTTTGGACTTCTCTTCGATCATCTTGTCAACGTCTTTGATGTACTTATCCGTACTCTTCTGAAGATCGTCTTCCATGTCCTTGATTTCATCTTCGGAGATATCTCCGTTCTTGGAAAGTTTCTTGAATGCGTCGATACCGTCACGACGGATGTTACGAATCGCTACCTTTGCATCTTCGCCTTTTTTCTTAACGTCCTTGGAAAGCTCTTTACGACGTTCCTCGGTAAGTTCCGGGAAAACCAGACGAATCACGGTTCCGTCGTTGGACGGAGTGATTCCGATATCGGATGCAAGAATGGCTTTCTCAATTGCCTTAATCAGGCTCTTCTCCCAGGGAGCAATCTGAATCATTCTCGCTTCGGGAACGGAAATGTTTCCAACCTGCTGAAGGGGAGTCGGTGTTCCGTAGTAATCCACGGTCAGCTTGTCCAGGATGTGGGGATTCGCACGTCCCGCACGGATGGTCACCAGATCAGCCGCCAAATGATCACAGGTTTTCTTCATCTTCTCGTCATAAGATTTTACGTTGTCGTTCATGTTGTTAACCCTCCAATAATAATTTTATACTGTAACCTTGGTGCCCGTAAAACTTCCCTTTACGGTATTTACAATACTGTTTTCTTCGTTTAAGGAGAAAACATACATTTCCATGTCGTTGTCCCTTGCAAGAATGGATGCCGTAATATCAACCACCTGAAGGTTTTTGTCGATTACTTCCTGAATGCTGACTTCGTCGTACTTCTTGGCATTCGGATCTTTGTTCGGATCGGCACTGTATACGCCGTCGATGGATTTTGCAAGTAAAATCACGTCCGCGTCAACTTCAATTGCACGAAGCAGTACTCCGGTATCGGTACTGAAGTACGGATGTCCGGTTCCGCCTGCGAAAAAGACCACTTTGCCGTCCGCAAAACTTTCGTTTGCCAGATCCTTGGAGAACAGTTTTGTAAAACTGCCGACCATAAACGGAGTCAGTACTTCGGTCTTCATTCCCACGGAACGGAAAATTTCCGATACGTAGATACAGTTCATAACGGTGGCCAGCATTCCGATCTGATCCGCTTTGGTGCGGTCGATGTTCTTCGAACTTCTTCCTCTCCAGAAGTTTCCGCCTCCGGTCACAATTCCGATTTCATATCCGTCATCGATCAGCTCCTTAACCTGAAGGGCCACTCCCCTGACGGTTTCTTCGTCAAACCCGAAGTGCTTCTCTCCCGCAAGAGCCTCGCCGCTTAATTTTATAATAATTCTTTTCATGGTTTTTATCTCCCGTCCGCAAGCCTGTTTACTACAGATTTTCAAAGAATGAACTTAAATCCACCTCGGAATAGCACTGGCTGCACATACCGTCAACCATCGCTCCGTTCGCCATCTGCACGCTCTGTGATTTGATGTTGCCCTTGATAATTGCTGTGGAATCCAGCGTTACGGGACCGTGAATATCGAGATCGCCCTTTACGGCGCCTGCAACGACCGCTCCGCTTCCTGCTGCAATCTGTCCGATGACAACCGAACCGTTTGCGATGCTGATTCCGGTTCCGACGGTCACGTCGCCTTTGATTTTACCGGATTCGATAATCACTTCGCTTGCCTTTACGTTTCCGTTGATGGTGCCGAGAAGACGTAAGGAACCGTTGATTTCCACGTTACCGTCCACGCTTCCGTAGATTTCCATATGTCCTGCGGAATAGATGTTTCCGGCAACTGCCATTCCTGCGGTTACAATACCGACTTCATCGGAAACTTCCGCGGTGGGAAGCACATACTCGGAAGCAGGTTTCTTAATGTTTGCAAGATTCGGTTTCACACTTGTTTCGTTTGCCATAACTGCTTCCTCCTTTACTTCTGCATATGCGGGAACTTCTTCGATTTCCGCAATCTCTTCCACTACATCATCCTCAGTAATGACATCCTCTGCCGCCTTCGGTGCTTCGGTTAAGTCTGCACGAATTTCATCCCAGAGTGCCTTCTCGGTTGCGGAACGTTCTTCCGTATCCAGAGGAACCATTCCTATTTCTTTTACAGGCTCAGCCTTGGGCGCATTTTTCTTGGATTTGCGGCCGAATTTCTCTTTCGGTTCTTTCTTTACCGCAACGGTTTCTTCTTCGGTACCGTCCGTAAGCTCGTTTACGGCCTGCGTCAGATCCTGTTTCAAATCGTTAAAAAAACCCATTTTACGTTATCCCCCTTTATCTTCTTATCCTGTAATTTCTTATTCTTCGGAAATCCGGTCGACATCGGTTTCATCTCCGGCCGTTTCTTCATCCCCGGCTCCTTCTCCGTCCTCCTCTTTCACGATTTCAGAAAGGGATTCGGGATCCTCGGAACGCTCCTCCGGAGATTTTACATCTTCCTGGGGAAGTTCCGGTTTGACGTGATATACCTGTTCCGTTTTGTCCGTAATGGGAAGGAATACCACGTTGTCCTTCTTCTGCAGGGACTCGATGATAATCGGCAGCGCTTCCACGGTGGTGCGCTTCGTAGCCGCATCATGCATCAGCACAACGGAATGGGATTTGTTGCCGATTCCGTTTAAAACGTTTCTTACGATGACATTCGTATCCTTCATGGTGGAGGATGCATCTTCGCTGGTTACGTTCCAGTCATAATATACATAGCCCTGCTCGGTCAGAAAATGAATCATATCCTCTGCGGGTACATCGGAAACGTCATTGGAGCTGCCGCCCGGGAAACGGTAAAATCTGGGACGGATGCCGGTTTTCCCGATCAGGAAATCGGATAAGGATACGATATCGAGTTTGAAGGAATCCAGATCCTTATAAATCTCGCTGTACTTGTGCGTATAGGAATGCATGCCGAGCGTGTGTCCTTCCGCAATGATGCGGTTATACTGATCGTCATAGCCTTCCTGTGCAAGCACGAAGAAGGTGGCCTTCACGTCGTGTTCTTTTAATATATCCAGAATTTCGTCCGTATATTTGCTCGGACCGTCATCGAAAGTAAGATACACCAGCTGCTTGCCGGGATAACGCTCCGCATCGGGGAGGTCGGCATCTTCGTCTCTTTCCGCGACATATTCCGCATCATATACGATGGGATTGCCGTTTTCGTCAAGCAAAACGGAGCCGGTTTCCTGCGTGCGGCGTTCAATCTCTGTCTGGGAGATTTTAATCTCCTCGCGAAGCAGATCGATGTTTTTATTCATCTGGTAAAGTTTGTATAAAAGAAACGCACAAAGAATGTTCGGAATCACCAAAAAGAATACCAGCAAAAAGATAAGAATCGCTTTGATGCGTTTCACCCTTTTTCTGCGGAATTCCCTTCTGGCTGCGCTTTCCGTGCTATTCAATTCCTGTGTGTTGTTTGCATTTTCTTCGGACATAAATTAACTCTGTATTCAACATTTCCGAAAGTGTCTTTCCGGAACGACTTTTAAACCCAATACCCCCGGAGTGCGGCTTATACATTTTAACATAAAAACATGCTTGTTGGAACAAAAAAAAGTGCCTAATTTTGCGAAAAAAATATGAAAAAGGGTGGTGCTTTTGCACCACCCCGCTCTTTTGTGTTTTGGATTATGTAACCCTCTATATATGGGATTAACCGTTCATCTGTTTTGCAACTTCCGCTGCAAAATCTTCGTTCTTTTTCTCCATGCCTTCGCCAACTTCGAAACGAACGAACTTGGTGATTACGATGTCCTTGGAAACGCTTGCAAGATAGTTTGCAACGCTCTGCTTTCCGTCTTCAGCCTTAACATAAACCTGATCAAGTAAGCAGATTTCCTTAAGCTGCTTGGAAATACGTCCTTCTACCAGACCTGCGAAAATCTTGTCGCCGGAGATTTCGTCCTTCTTGCTTAATGCAAGCTGGCCAAGAGCTGCCTTTCCTGCGTCGGAGATGAAGTTCGGAAGATACTTGTTGGTTTTTTCCTTTTCGTAGCTTGCTTTGTCCTCGTCGCCCCAAACATCGGTCGTGCTTGCTTCCTCAAGCAACTTGTTGAGGATGGGCTTCGGTAAGGTAAATGCATCGTTTAATGCGCTCTCAAGAGTGATATCTTTGATCTTTGCAAGTTCGTCTGCGGAAATGTCGTTTCTGGAGATGTAGGTAGGATTCATAGCCGCTACCTGCATTGCGATGTTGGTAAGGGCTTCCTTGGAAGCATCGGTATTGGTACCTGAAGCTGCCACTAAAACGCCGATCTTTCCGCCACCGTGAATGTAAGAAGCAACGATGTCGCCGGTAACTCTTTCAAATCTTCTGAAGGAAAGCTTCTCGCCGATTTTAAGAGTCTTCTCAGCGAATACTTCGGTAAGACCGCCGTCAAGAAGAGTCTGAACATCTTCTCCGTTTGCACCGCCGTTCAATCCGGAAGCAAGTGCCTTGTCTGCGACTTCCTGTACGAACTCCTGGAATACTTCGTTCTTTGCAACGAAGTCGGTCTCGGAGTTAACTTCTGCAACAACTGCTGCTCCATCCTTGCTGGAAACCTTTGCAATACCTTCTGCTGCGATTCTGCTGGCTTTCTTTTCCATCTTCGCTGCACCGGACTTCTTAAGAATGTCTACAGCTGCTTCCATATTTCCATCGGCTTCGGTAAGAGCTTTCTTACAATCCATCATACCGGCACCGGTCATTTCTCTTAATTCTTTTACCATTGCTGCTGTAATTGCTGCCATATATTTGTACCTGTCCTTTCTGGAATTTCTTAAGCCTGAGCTTCCTCTGCGTCGATTGCTGCGTCTGCTTCTGCGCTCTCAGCTTCCGCATCGGTCATAACTTCGCCCTGCTTTGCTTCGATTACTGCGTCAGCCATCTTGGATACAATCAGTTTTACGGCACGGATTGCATCATCGTTACCGGGGATGACATAGTCAAGCTCGTCGGGATCGCAGTTGGTATCTGCAATACCGATAATGGTGATTCCGAGTGCATGTGCTTCGTCGATGCAGATTTTTTCCTTCTTGGGATCTACAACGAAGATTGCATCGGGAATTCTGGTCATTTCCTTGATACCGCCAAGGTTCTTCTCTAACTTGTCCCATTCCTTCTGAAGCTGTGCAACTTCCTTCTTGGGAAGAACTTCGAAGGTTCCGTCCTGGCTCATCTTTTCGATGGCTTTTAATCTTTCGATTCTGGACTGAATGGTCTTGAAGTTGGTCAGCATACCGCCGAGCCATCTTTCGTTTACGTAGTACATACCGCAACGCTCAGCTTCGGACTTGATTGCATCCTGTGCCTGCTTCTTGGTACCTACGAAAAGAATGGTTCCGCCTGCAGCTGCAATTTCGCTCATTGCGTTGTAAGCTTCGTCTACTTTACCAACGGACTTCTGTAAGTCGATAATGTAGATTCCGTTTCTCTCCGTGAAGATGTAAGGAGCCATCTTAGGGTTCCATCTCTTCGTCTGGTGTCCGAAATGAACACCTGCCTCAAGTAACTGTTTCATTGAAAGTACGCTCATTTGTTTTTCCTCCGTTTGGTTGATTTGTCCGCACGCTCCGCAGCTCTCCCGCAGTCGTTTGCGAACAGCCTCCGCATGCTTAGCGTATCACGGGAAATCACGAATTCGTCCTCTAACGCTTTCGCACCAATTCCGTATTGTCACATGCGTGTGTTTTGCGCAACATACGAATTTTAACATAAAAAAACCCCTTATGCAAGGGGTTTTTCTTGTGTTTTCGGTTAAAATCGGGCTTTGCGGCTGCTTAATGAGCACACAGTGCCTTGGCGATTTCTTCGAAGCTGGAACCTTTGGCGATTTTATGTTCGCCGACTGCAAGACGACCGGAATAACCGTTGTCGCAGAGGTATTTGTCGAATTCGGTGGCACTCTTCACAAGGCCGGCCTTTTCGCATGCTTCGGAAACGCTTTCGGAGAACTGACCGCTCTGAATCGTAATGGTTACGGTCTCACCCTTGGGCTGCTGCTGTTGTTTGGCTTCTTCTTCCGCCTTCTTCTTGGCCTCTTCTTCGGCTTTCTTTGCGGCTTCTTCTTCGGCCTTCTTCTTTGCCTCTTCCTCAGCCTTCTTCTTGGCTTCTTCTTCCTCGGCCTTCTTCTTTGCCTCTTCTTCCGCCTTCTTTGCGGCCTCTTCCTCGGCTTTCTTCTTTGCCTCTTCTTCCGCCTTTACATCTTCGGAAGTTTTAACGCTTGTTTTCTCGGATGCTTTTTCGGAAGCTTCCTCGGAGGTCTTTACACCGGGAGGTGTAATCTCCTCGGTAACCACGCCGGTCTTGCTGTCCGCTTCCTTTGCGGGATTCTCGGATGTCAGCTGTACCAATTCGGAAGTGGCCTCGGTCTGAGGAACATATCCGAGTTCTTTCGCTCTTTTGATAATCTGTTCATCGGACATACGGCCTGCGGTTGCAAATACGATTAAGGAAATGCATCCGGCAGTGAATAATCCGATTCCGATTCCGTGTAATAAATATTTCAGTTTCACTTTTTCTTCCCCTTCTTGTTCTTGGAATTATTGTTTCCCTGTTTGTTTCCGCCGTTGTTGCCGTTTCCGTTATTGCCGTTGTTGCCTTTGTTGTCGGAATCGGTTTCTTTTACGGGTTCTGCGGGAGTATCCTCGAACAGCAAATCGTCGTAGCGGTCATTCACCGGTGTGTTTTTCTTCTTTCCGCCTTTTCTGCCGGAACGATTGGACTTGTTCTGGTTATTCGTCTTGGGCTGTGCGGCTTCCGTATCGGCAGCACTGCCTTCGCCGTCCGCAATTTCAAGACCGGATAATAAGTCTCTTTCAAGCTCTTCCACCGTCTGGTTGGAGCTGTCTGTCAGGTGAAGGTCAAACGAATAATCCTGGCTGACTGCTTCTTTTGCCTTTTTCTTTGCTGCCTCGATTGCGTTTACCGCCTCACTGGGTGCAGCTTCTTTTTTGTTTTTGTTCTTTGTCTGATTCTTGTTTGCGTTATCGACAACGGGTGTTGTCTTTATGGGAGTAAAAACAATATCCTCCGCCTTTTCCTCCGTATGCTTTTCAAAGCTTACGGGTGCAGCGGCTCCCTTCTTCGGAAATGCAAATCCCGCTGCGAAAACCGCAATGCCAAGGACCATTAAAATAATCGATGCAATAATCATATTCCCCTAATCCTTTCTGATTGATCCATCGTTAACTATTTTACATAATATCCCGAAAAATGTAAACCAAATTTTCTAGATGATAAGTTCCGGATGATCGAATGCCCGGATGCTCAGTTTTCCGGACTCCGGATAAAATGCAATCGTGCGACCGTGCGATCCGCCCGTGTCTTCTGCGACAATCGGGATCCCCTCTTTTTTCAGTTTCTCCCTTACGGCATCCACGTTTGCCAGACCGACCCGCATGGCGGCCTGCTGGCTTTCAAACGCAAACATCTGCGCCCCGCCGGCGATTTTTGCTTTCAGGCGAGAACGGCTCGCCCCGGCCTCGCAAAGCTCCCTGATGAGCTCGTCGATTGCCGAGTCCGCGAATTTGTAAATATTCGAATTGTTTTTAATCTTTGTGCTGTCCGGCAGCATAATGTGTGCAAGCCCTCCGACGCCCGCAGCCGCATCCCAGATGCAGATACCGACGCAGGAACCAAGCCCCAGGGTCGTTAACCCGTCCGGAGCTTTGCACACTTTTAAGTCTGCCATTCCCACTTTAATCAATTCGTTCATCGTTTCGGTTTCGTTTATGTTTATTTCTTCGTTGGTTAAATGTTGGTGTTTCCGTGTACTTTGATGTTTCTCTGTACTTCGGTGTTTCCGTGTTTTCGGTGTTTCCGGCTGTCCGGTGTGGTTTCGGCTGTCCGGTGTGTTTCCGGATATCTTACATGCCGAGCGCTCCGAAAATCTTGTCGTAGGAATCGATGTCCGGGACAAGAATCAGGTAGCCGTCCGCTCCGCTTTGGAATTTGTTCTCGATTAAGAGCAGTTTGTCGCACATCATGCCGAATTCGATGGCCGGTACGGAAAGAATCGCGCCCGCCATGTCCACGCAAAGCGACGGTACCGAAGGAAATACGGTAAGGCCCGTTAAGGAGGATATGGCATTTAAGTAAGACGATGTGATGATATTTCCAATCTCTTTTAATGCCGAGCATTCAATCTCGCCGAGTTCCGCATTCGGGTCACGGTCCGGCTGTCCCATCAGCATGGCCACCAGGTCCGCCGCGGACTCTTTTTTGAGAAGAAACATCATGCTGCCGGTAATTGCTCCCTCAATCAGGAGATAGATTCCCGCCATAATCTGCTCTTCGCCGCCGATGGCGCCGCCCACATCCTTAAAATCAAGCAGCCGCACCTTCGGAACACTGAGTTCCACCTTGCGACCCAGCATCTGTGCCAGTGCCGAAGTGGCGTTTCCCGCTCCGATGTTGCCGATTTCCCGAAGGACATCGAAGTATTCGTTGTTATCATTGTTAAAATCTATTCTCGACATATCCTATCCTTGTCTTTCCTGTTTCTTCGGTTGTTCGTAATCCTGTACGACCTTTCCGGATTGTTTACTGCAGTTTGATTCCGAGCACCTCATACATATCAAGCAACGACACGAGGTCGTCACCGACCTTGCCGACACCGATTAAATAATTGGCGTTCACGGTCTTGGAATCTTTGTAGACCTCCTCGATATCCTCTTCGGGAATGGTCAGAACCTCCCTGACTTCGTCCACAATGATGCCGAGCTCGTCTCCGTCGATTTTCAGAATAATGATTCTGGTGAATCTTGTCTCTTCGGCTTCCTGAAGACCGAGTTTTAAACGAAGGCTCATGACCGGAACCACTTTACCGCGCAGGTTGATGACTCCTTTGATGTATTTTTCGCTCCCGGGCACGCGGGTGATGCGCTGCATTCGCACAATGTTCTCCACGATGGCGATGGAAATACCGTACCATTCCGAGCCGATTCTGATTTTTACAAATTTGGATTCTGTTTTATCCGTTGCGGGGCCTGCCATGTTGTCCCTCCTGTTCTGATTGCGAAATCCGGCCGCATTATGTTTTTTCTGCCTGCCGTTTTATGCGTTATTTTATGCTCGCCGTTTCATGCCTGCTTTTTTTGCCCGGCGTTTTCCGGGCTGATTTATCTCTTCCGTCCGTGTTACGAGATGAGTGCATTTGCATCGAGGATCAGTGCCACTTCGCCGTTTCCAAGAATCGTAGCGCCGCTGATGTATTTGCTCTTCCCGATGAATTTGCCCATGTTCTTGATAACGATTTCCATCTGGCCAATCATTTCATCCACCACGATGCCTGCAAGCCGGTCGCCCTTCTTGGCGATTAAAACCAGCAGATCCGCATCCGCGGGGTTGGAACTTTCGATTTCGAGTTCCTCGGTCAGCCGGACCAGCGGAATCACGTTTCCGCGAAGGTAGATCACTTCTCTTCCCTGTATGGTTTTCACGTCACTGACCGGAATACTTTCAATGGTCTGGATAGAGCCCAGGGAGATTGCATATTTTTCACCGCCGACAACCACCATCAGAGTCTGAATGATGGCAAGGGTTAACGGAAGGCGGATGGTAAACGTACTGCCTTCGCCGAGTTTTGTGGATACTTCCACTTCACCGGAAAGGGATTCGATTTTACTCTTTACCACGTCCAGGCCCACGCCGCGGCCGGAAATGTCCGATACCTGCTTGGCGGTGGAGAAACTCGGCTGGAACAGAAGGTCGATGGCTTCCTTCTCGCTCATCGCATCTGCCTGCTCCTGCGTGATTTTACCTTTTTCCACAGCCTTGGCCTTAACGGCTTCGACATCGATTCCGTTACCGTCATCGCTGACTTCGATGACAACATTGTTGCCGTCCTGATAAGCGTCCAGGTGAATCGAACCGACTTCGGGCTTTCCGCGCTTTGCTCTCACTTCCGCAGATTCCAGGCCATGATCGGCGGAATTTCGAAGAAGGTGCATTAAGGGATCGCCGATTTCATCGACCACGGTACGGTCAAGTTCGGTGTCCTCACCGGTCATATACAGTTCCATCTGCTTGTTGAGCTTCTTTGAAAGATCGCGAATCATACGCGGGAATTTGGTTACCACGGATTCGATGGGCACCATTCGGACCTTCATGACGGATTCATGAAGCGAGGTGGTGACGGATTCGAGGTATTCGATCTGTTCGTTAAATGCAAGAGAGTTCGTTCCGAGTTCGGAATCTGCCACACTGACAAGAGAGTTTTTCGAAATGATCAGCTCGCTTACCAGGTTCATTAAGGAGTCCAGTTTTTCAATGTCGACGCGGACGGTTCTTCCGACCACGGGCTTTGCCATGGCTTTCTTCTGGCCCTGGGCGCCCTTTGCGGCATTCGTAGCACCCACCCCTCCCTGTGCGGCTGTATTCTTTGTCTGGGCATTCGCTGCACCGTCTTTGGCACCGTCCCCGGCATTTGAAGCGTCGGCATTCGCTGCGGCTTTGGTTTCAGAGTCCGCACCGGTATTTTCTTCGTTAAAATTCACCACATCGCCTACCGCGTCTTCGATTTCGGAGACGTTTTTGATGGCTTCGATGACCTTTTCCAGAGGTTCTTCGGTTAAATAGATGACGCTGAAATCCTTGTCAAAGCGCTCGTCTTCGATATCCTGCACGCTTGGTACGGAAAGAATGACTTCGCCCAAATCTTCCATGGCACGGAATACCAAAAATGCACGGGCCGCTTTTAACAGGCAGGATTCCTGTACGTAAACACTGATTCCGTAAGCATGAAGTCCCTCTTTGACCGCATCTTCGATGGCGGATTTCTCCACGTTTCCGATTTTAATCTGTTTCCATTTATGTTTTCCCTCTGCCGGGTCCGCAGTCTTTGCGGCGGCTTCGGGCGTCTGTTCGGCGTTCTTTCCGCTCTTTGTGCCCTCCGTCCCTTCCGCACCGCCTGATTGCTTCTCGCTCTCTGCGGGTGCCGAATCGGCAGGTTTTTCTTCCGCTTTTACCAGAAAATCGTTGACGGCTTTGATTAGCGGCTCATTGTCATTTTCGCCCTCGTCTGCCGTTTCCTGAATCGTGGATACGTATTCCTCGAGTGCATCCAGGCAGCGGAACAGAACGTCAATCATCTCGGTGCTAACTTTGACATTGCCGTTTCTGACTTCGGAGAAAACATTCTCCATATCGTGCGTCAGTGTCTGCATGCGCTTAAATCCCATGGTACCGGACATTCCCTTTAAGGAATGCGCCGCACGGAAAATCTCGTTGATGGTCTCCGGGTTCTCTCCGTCCTGCTCGAGATTCATGATTTGCGTATTCAGATTCTCCAAATGTTCTTTGGCTTCGTCGATGAAAATCTCCAGATACTGGCTGACATCCATGGTTACCCCTCCATGTGTTTTCTGATTTCCCCGCCGATTTGTTCAATCGGAAGGACGATACAGTCCGGTATATTCTTTCTGATACTTCCCGGCATTCCGTTGATTACGCTCGTTTCTTCGTTCTGCGCAATCACGGTTACCTTCTTTTTCTCTCTTAATGCTTTGATTCCCGCCGTTCCGTCGGATCCCATTCCGGTTAAAACCGCCGCCACCACATAATCGTAATTCGATTCGGCGATGGATTCGAACAGAATGTTTGCGCTCGGTCTTACGCCTTCCCTCGGCGGTTCCGAGGAAAGCTGCACGATGTGGCCGCCCGGGATATGCTTTATGCGCAAATGCTGCCCCGCCGGCGCGATATAGATTTTACCGGGACGGATTCGCTGTCCGTCTTCGGCTTCGATTACGGGCAGCCGGCATTTTTCGCTCAGGGCCTTTGCAAAATGGGATGTAAATCCGACCCACATGTGCTGCACCACAACCACGGGATAAGGAAAGTCCGCAGGCAAATCGGGCAGAACCTTAAGCAAAGCACCCGGCCCGCCGGTGGAACTGGCAATTGCAACGATGCCCTTTTTTTGTTGTACATTGTTTTTCTCATTTTCCACCGGGATTCCCCCCATCTTGATTTAAGCAATAAAACCCTCTTTCATCCCGGCCGGGGATGAAGAAGGGTTTCAGCCGATTATTTTAGATACTGCCTCGATGACACGGTCAGCCTGGAAAGGCTTAACGATGTAGTCTTTTGCGCCTGCCTGAATGGAATCGATGACCATGGACTGCTGTCCGAGGGCGGAACACATTACCACATTCGCCTCGGGATCGAAGGAACGGATGATCCGCAGGGAAACAATGCCGTCCATTTCCGGCATGGTGATGTCCATAAGGACAAGTGCGGGATGAAGCTCTTTGTAAAGCGCAACCGCTTCCTTGCCGTCCTTCGCCTCGCCAATGACCTCGTAACCGTTTTTGGTAAGGATATCGCGGATGATCATACGCATGAATGCCGCATCATCCACAATCAGAATACCTTTCCCCATAATTTTCTCCTCACTGTCTGACTTTTTTTAATTCATCAAAAATACAGTCGTTTAAGATCTTGATATACGTGCCCTTCATTCCGGAGGACTTTGCCTCAATGACACCCGCGCTCTCAAGCTTGCGCATCGCGTTAACGATGACGGATCGCGTGATGCCCATGCGGTCGGCGATTTTACTTGCAACCAGCACCCCCTCGAGGTTGTGAAGCTCTTTGAAAATCTCAACCAGCGCATCGACTTCCGCTGCGGAAAGGGATGCCATCGCGGACTGCGCACTCTGCACGCGGCGCTTCTCGCGGTCGATTTCTTCCGCTACGGAACGAAGCATTTCCAGACCAATGATGGAAGTGGAATATTCGCAGAGAATGATATCGTCGATATCGAACTCCTCGCTGCAACGGTAAATTAACAGCGTACCGAAGCGGTCTCCGCTCATGAAAATCGGAATCACCAGAAGGTGATAAGCTTTCGCATCCGTTTCCTCGAAGCCGAGCGTCCGGATGTTGACGTTTTCCTTCGTGGAAAGAATCTCAATCATTCTCTCGTTGAGGCTTTTGTCGATGTACTCTCCGATTTCGTCGGTCAGAAGTTCGTCGATGACTTTTACTTCCGGTGTGTTTGCCGAACCCAGCACCTTGCCCTTTTTCGAAAGAAGCAGGCAGTTGGCACCGGTGCTTTCGCAAAGCAACCGGCAGATGTCCTCGAATCTGACTCTTCCGTCGTCTTTGTCGCGAAGAAGCTTACCGATGCGACGGGTTCGATCCAATAATTGTACACTTCCCATATTCGTTACCCCCCCTAAGTTACGGTGTGTTAAGGCTTTTCCTGAGAATAGCCGCATTCCTGGGTTGCGCAGACTAAATGATTTCCTTTGTTTACCAAAACATTGCCGCATTTCGGGCATTTTAAGTCAACGGGTTTCTGCCAGATCATAAAATCGCAGTCCGGAGCGCCCTCGCAGCCGTAGTAACGGCGGCCCTTCTTGGTTTTACGTTCCACGATGTCCTTACCGCACTTCGGGCAGCTGACTCCGATACGAATCAGGATGGTCTTGGTATTGCGGCATTCCGGGAACCCGGGGCAGGCTAAGAATCTGCCGTGCGGGCCGTACTTATAAACCATTTTTCTGCCGCAAAGTTCGCAGATTTCATCGCTTTCTTCATCCTGAACTTTGATTTTATCCAGATTTTCCTCCGCTTCTCTGACCGCCTCGTCAAGGTCGGGATAGAAGTTGCGGATGATGGTCTTCCAGTTAACCGTGCCTTCTTCCACCTTATCCAGAAGCGCTTCCATATTTGCGGTGAATTCCGTATCCACGATGCTCGGGAAAGATTCTTTCATGAGGCGGTTCACCACTTCACCGAGTTCGGAAACGTAAAGGTTCTTCTCCTCTTTCAGAACGTAGTGACGGCCCATGATGGTGGAAATGGTCGGCGCATAGGTACTCGGGCGGCCGATGCCCTGCTCTTCCATGGCGCGTACGAGCGTACTTTCCGTAAAATGTGCGGGCGGCTGCGTAAAGTGCTGCTCCGCATCGAATTCGCCGAAGGTAACTTTGGTTTTCTCGGTGATGGAATTCAAAAGTGCATTGTTCTCCGCTTTCTCGTCGTCATCGGAAGCATATACGCTTCGATAACCGTCGAAGGCGATTTTAGACGCGCTGACACGGAAAATATAATCTTTCGCAATGATTCTTACCGCTACCGTTTCGAAAACGGATGCTGCCATGCGGCTTGCGGTAAAACGTTTCCAGATGAGCTGGTAAAGTCTGTACTGGTCTCTGGAAAGAATGTTCTTTACGGATTCGGGGGTGCGGTTGATATCCGTGGGACGGATGGCTTCGTGTGCATCCTGAATACGCTTCTCGTCTTTCTTGGTCTTTTCTTCGGTGATGCAGTACTCTTTGCCGTATTTGGCGGTGATATACTGCTCTGCCATTGCCTTGGCTTCATCGGAGACACGGGTACTGTCGGTACGCAGGTAGCTGATGAAGGCAACGGTGCCTTCTCCTTTTACTTCCACGCCTTCGTATAACTGCTGTGCGATTCGCATGGTCTTTGCGGTTGCAAAGCCCAACGTCTTATTTGCCTCCTGCTGCATGGTGGAGGTGGTAAACGGCAGGGGCGACTTGATGGTACGCTTGCCGGTTTTAACGTCTAAAATTTCAAATTTAGCGCCTTTTAAGGCCTTTTCTATCTTTTCAACGTCTTCTTTGGAAGTAAGCTCCATTTTGGCGTCTTTGGTGCCGTAGAAGGATGCCACAAGGGGATTCTTCTCTCCTTCGATGTTGAATTTGGCCCCGAGCGTCCAGTATTCCTTCGGAATAAAGGCGTTGATTTCATCCTCACGGTCGCAGATCATGCGTAAGGTTACGGACTGCACACGGCCTGCGGAAAGACCGCGTTTTACCTTCGCCCAGAGAAGCGGGCTGATCCGGTATCCCACCATACGGTCAAGGATACGTCTTGCCTGCTGTGCATCCACAAGATTCATATTGATCTCTCTGGCGTTCTTTAAGGACTCTTTTACGGCGTTCTTGGTAATTTCGTTGAACGTGATACGATAGACCTTTTTATCCTGCAATTTGAGTGTCTCATACAGGTGCCAGGAAATTGCTTCTCCTTCACGGTCCGGGTCGGTTGCAAGATATATCTTTTCCGCCTTCTTGGTTTCCTTACGAAGTGCGGATACCACGTCCCCTTTGCCGCGGATGGTAATGTACTTCGGTTCGTAGTCGTTTTCGACATCGATACCCATCGTACTCTTCGGAAGATCTCTTACGTGGCCCTGGCTGGCAATGACCTCGTAGTTGCTCCCCAAAAACTTCTTAATCGTCTTCACCTTTGCGGGTGACTCCACAATAACTAAATACTTTGCCATTTTCTCCTGATTTCCTTTACTGTTTCCGAAAGAATATTTGCGCTTTCACGCCACAACAAGACCCATCGCAGTCTTCCTGCGACGCGTCAGTCGTTTTCTACAATATATCATAATGTAAAAAGATGCAAGTAAGTTCCTACTTAATAAAAGGAATGTACTGCTTTTTAAAGCCCTTCCAAAGGGATTTTAAAACAAGTCCCGCAATCAGGTAGATTGCAAGAAGGATGACGATCGGGATGATCTTTCGAAGCACGCCGCCGAACATCTTTTTTCCAAACTTTGAAAAGAGGGCTATCAGAAAAGCTTTCATAATATATACCTCCAAGCTCAAACTGCCATCGAACAATTCAGATGAAAATTACATACAATTCGATGTTCTGTTTATTATTGTAACATAAATTCACGGAATCTGTCACGCAGGATATGCGTAAAGGCCCGTCTGCCTCGGGAAATGTGCATAAGAATAATGCAATAAAAATAAGGACTGCATGGGAATCGAGTAGGGGAGATTTTCTCTCCCCTCTCACACCACCGTACGTGCCGTTCGGCATACGGCGGTTCAACATAACTTCAAAGCATGAC